>ENA-OQCW01000913-OQCW01000913.1-human-gut-metagenome-genome-assembly--contig:-NODE-913-length-13918-cov-3.569719_pt1 | contig 13918 bp, 14 predicted proteins | sample MGYA00242767_ERZ504593 | MGnify/ENA primary metagenome ERZ504593 (study PRJEB26092, sample SAMD00036307) | human gut metagenome | host: Homo sapiens | study: EMG produced TPA metagenomics assembly of... | reverse complement strand
AAATAAATTTGATGATCCCGCTTCCTTTAAATGCTTTCTGCATCAAAAGAGCCAGCATCAGACCAAGTACGATCGTCGGAATCAGCGTTCCCAATGTAAACACAACTGTGTTCCAAAGTGCATCGTAGCAATCATTTTTTCAATATCATACTGAAATTCTTTGCAGATAAGCTTTGCATTTGCTAATCCAATATTAGCAATTCCCAGACTATAAAGCACTCTTGGTAAAGTTGTATGCTTTGCTTTCTCAAGACTGGCAATCAAATTATCAAAGGACTTTTGTCCAAATCCCTCCATCTTTAAAATTTCATCTTTATATTTTTCAATTTCGAAAATATCACCGAAATCATGAATAAAACCTTTTAAAATAAATTTTTCCAGTGTGGCCTCTGATAAACCATCAATATTCATGGCATCTCTGCTTACAAACAAGGTAAAGATTTAATTTTTTCGCCTGACACTCTTCATTCATACAATAAAGTGCTTCCACATCATTTGTTTTGATAATCCTTGCTTCTTTTTTACATACCGGACATATTTTCGGAATTTCCAAATCTCCGCTTCGCGTCAGATTTTCAGCAATTTGAGGAATAATCATATTTGCCTTATATACCTGTATTTTATCTCCTATTCCAAGCTGAAGCTCCTTCATAATACTGATATTATGCACACTGGCACGACTTACCGTAGTCCCTTCCAGCTCTACCGGCTCAAAAATTGCTACCGGATTAATAAGTCCTGTTCTTGAAGCACTCCATTCAATTTCTTTCAAAGTAGTTTCCCTGATTTCATCCTTCCATTTAAACGCATAAGCATTTCTGGGAAACTTTGCAGTACTTCCCAAAGACTCTCCATAAGCAATATCATCATATAAAACTACAAGTCCATCTGACGGAAAATCATTTTTTGATACCTGATTTGCAAAATACTCCATAGCTTCATCCAATGTTTTTCCCGTAACCACACGGTACTCTACCACATCAAATCCCTGTTCCTTCAACCAGCAGAATTGTTGTTCTCGTGAATTATGAAAATCAATACCTTCTGCCTTTACCAGAGAAAACGCATAGAAGTTCACATTTCTCTTTGCTGTAATCTCATTATTCAGCTGTCTTACAGAACCACTACACAAATTTCTTGGATTTTTATACTTAGCATCCACATCTTCTATCTGTGCATTAATTTTCTCAAAATCAGAGTAAGTAATAATTGCTTCACCACGCAAAACAAGTTCTCCCTGATAAGCAATCTGAAGAGGAATATTTTTAAAAACCTTTGCATTCCCCGTAATAACTTCCCCTACGGTTCCGTTTCCTCTCGTTACTGCCTTCTGTAACTTACCCTCATTATACGTCAATACAATGGTAAGTCCATCCAATTTCCATGAAAGCAATGATTTCTGCTCTCCGATAAATGCTCTTAATGCTTCCACATCTTTTGTTTTATCAAGGGATAACATAGGACTTTCATGAGCTTCTTTTGGTAATTCATCCAACGCCTCATATCCCACAGAAACGGTAGGACTGCCCGCCAGAGTGACTCCTGTTTCCTTCTCCAGCTGTACCAGTTCGTCATACAATTTGTCATATTCAAAATTGCTCATAATTTCTCGATCTTCCTGATAATAGGCTTTTGAAGCTTCTGTCAAAATTTTCAGCAATTCCTTCATTCTTTTCATTTTGTCCATGCTTTAAAATCACCATTCTTTCCTATTTTTTACTTTAGAAGGATTTCTATATTTTCCTGCATTTTTTATAGGTTTCTTCCCTCTCTCAAAAACAACTCCCAGACTTTTGCTTTTGTCCGTGTTTTCATCAATCTGTCTTTTCAGCTCATCTAATTCTTCTTTTGTAGCTTCGCGATAACTTCCTACCGGAATGTCTCCCAATTCAATATTCATAATCCGAATTCTTTTTAATTTTATAACTTCATATCCCAGATAATTACACATACGTCTAATTTGACGATTCAATCCCTGTGTAAGCGTAATTCGAAAAGTTTTTTCACTTTCCCTTTCTACTTTACACTTTCTGGTAACTGTACCTAAAATAGGAACACCATCTCGCATTTTCTGTAAAAACTTCTCTGTTATCATTTTATCCACAGTTACAAGATATTCTTTTTCATGATAACTGCCTGCTTTCATAATCTGATTAACCAGTTCCCCCTGATTTGTCAGAAGCAGCAATCCTTCCGAGTCTTTATCCAATCTTCCTGCATAGTATACCCGAATTGGATAATTGATATAAGAAATCACATTTTTTTTCACATTAATGTTTGCTGTACACTCAATTCCTTTTGGTTTATGAAATACTAAAACTACTTTCTTTTCTTCAGGCTTTATGACTTTTCCATCCACTTTAATTTCCTGAGTATCTTCCACCTGCATTCCCTGTATGGCAGGCTTTCCATCTACCAAAACACGCCCTTCTTCTATTAAACGGTCTGCCTCCCGTCTGGAGCATACACCGGCATCACTTAAATATTTATTTAAACGCATGAATCTCTCCTTCATTTTCTGACAGGAATACCCCAATAGCGTCTTACAGATATTTCCATAAATCACTATCAGGGTATCTTTTTTGTATCATCACTCCTGCGCGTATATATTCAGACTTCCATCCTCATTCAGATAATAGGATTTCCCATCAATGGTAATCCAGCCTGTAGCCATAACTCCATCTTCATGAAAATAATACTGCTTACCGTCAATCTTTCTCCATCCTGTCATAAGTTTAGAATTTGCAAGATAATAATATTTTCCATTTGACACAACCCATCCATCCTGCAATTTCCCTTGTTCTGTAAGATAATACCATTTACCATGATCTTCAAACAATCCTGTTTTGGCACTTCCGTCTTGGTTAATAAAATACCATTTGCCATCTTGCTTTAACCAACCAGGCTGTCCTACAATTCCCTCTTCTGTAAGGAAATAATATTTTCCGCTTATGAAAACCCAACCTCTTTTTTCCTTTTCCATCAGCTCCTACAAAATGCTTTTGTCCATCCTGATTAATCCAAGCATTTCGTACCATAGAACCATCTGTATTCATGTAATATCTGTCATCAGCATCTGTAATCCAGCCTGTAGCCATGGTTCCATCCTCACGGAAGAAATAGTATTGTTCGTCAATATATTCCCAGCCATAAGAAATTGTTCCATATTCGTCACGATAATAATATTTATCATCTTTTAATACCCAGCCTGCCGATACTGTTCCATCTTCATTAAAAAGATATTGAATACCATTCACTTCTGTCATTCCTGTTGCTGCTGCACCATTCTCTTTAAAATAATAATGCTGTCCATCTATATCTGTCCATCCTATATCAGGGGAACCATTTTCATTTAAATGATATGTACCACTCTCATCCGTAAACCAGCCTACCACAGGAGAACCATCAGAATTCCTATAATAAATTTTCCCTTTATCCTGTACCCAACCTGTTTTCACATATCCCTTTTCATCAAAATAGTACATAATTCCATCCAATACCTGACTGTCGTTCTGAATAACAGAACCATCATGATATACGAAACGGCGTCCATTTTCATTATAAATCCAGTGATCCTCTTTTTAGCTTCCTTCTCATTTTCATAGCTTATCATGGAATGTTTCACCAACATAAATCCATACTGAGGAGCTACAATAAGAAAAGAACCTGCCAGAAAAACAGGAATTGTAATGAGAATTCCTTTTTTGGTAATTTTCATGTTTTTTCCTCTTTATTGTGCAAACACCCTGACAACCAACACCTTTTGTGTCTGCTGCCAGGGTATATTTTACTGAACTAAGTCGCCGAATACATAGGCCTCTTGCCCCTTATATTCTACCTTTATCCAATTATCTGATGCATTTTCCAGTTTCTTAACCTGCTCCCCTGCCTGTAATGTTCCTAAAACTTCGGCGTTTGTATCTGCATCAGAACGTACATTACAGCTTTCTTTTGCTGTCAGCATCTCTCCATTATCAGCCATCTGTGCTGTATTGACTTTTTCGCCCAATTCTTCTTCAAATTTCTTCAAAGTATCGTCAGAAGCTATTGCTGCATTTAACTTTTCTTCTACTTCTGCAATCAGCTCTGTTACATCTTTTTCCTGTCTTGTCTTTTCAATACACTCCTGAACTTCAGCATTTGTATCATCGTTCTGGATAACGTATTTTCCTGCTTCATTTTTATAAACATACAGCTCAGACAATCCCGGTGCCGGTGTAGCAATATCTTTAAATTTTAAATCATAAGCTGCAAATACTACATAGCTATCTTCATCAAGTCCCTTTTTTGTATAGACTGTTACATTTTCATAAGACTCAATATAAGTAGCATTTGTTACCTTTGTTTCATCAGTTGCATTAAAATTATCCGTCAACTCTTTCATCTTGGAAATATCTTTTTCTCCCCAGGCAGAGTAAAACGATTCGATTACGGCATTTACTTCAGGATATGCATTCTTTTCAAGAGCATTCTCATCTTCCTTTTCAGACTTGTCCTCATCTGTTTTTTCGGAATCTGTGGACTCTTTCTTTTGTTCTGTTTTCTTTTCTGGTTCATTTTCTTTTTTATCAGAAGAATTTCCCGTAATTGCTTTTATGCCAAAAAATTAACAACAACAGAACCGCCAGAATTGCCAGACCCAGAAGAATATACCTCAGATTATCCGAAAGCCATTCTCTGAAATTGTCTAACATATTTGTCCTCCTTATGTTCCCTTATTTCCATGCTCTCCCCAAAGCACAAACACACCCGGAGGGAATCGAACCCCCGACACGTGGTACCGGAAACCACTGCTCTATCCCCTGAGCTACGAGTGCACATAATTATAATATCTCGGTTATAATAGCATATTTTTTTTCACTTGTAAAGCCTTTGCCCTTTTTCACTCACACGTACCATATAAGTTCAAACATCAATTCCATTCCCCTTTTATGCCAAAAGAATAAAAGGGGAATGCTGTTCTTACTGCATCATAAATTTTTCCCTAATCAGACCAAAGTTTAAAACTAAACGTTTCGTCCCACCAGCCTTTCCATAACAGGTAACAAATGTAAAAATTTGTGCTGTCTTCTTTTTTGAAATTTCCAAATCAATCAGACTTCTATTTTTCAAATTTCTTACGATTTCTTCTGTCTTACTATATTCCCACGTCTTTTCTCCCATCTCAAAGATTTCATCTGTATTCTCACATAGAAAAACAGACAGTATTTCTAATTCTTTTGTCCTCTCTTTTGTATATAAATAAGCTTTCTCATGAGATCTTGCATATTTTTCTTCTCTATACAACTTCAATCCACCAAACATTTGTCCCGAAATCATATTATGCCCATACAAACAAACATGAAAATCCTGATTTAATTCTACATCCTGAAATGCAAATATAGATCCTAGGTCATTTGTTTTATTCTCAAAATCCTTTTTTAAATATTCCTGTTGTGTATCTCCTATTAATACTGGATAATCTACCTTTGTTCCCGGTATATAAATCCATCCGGCAATTTCTTCATTTATCTTATTCAATACTTCAAAATCAATGGAGCGATGAAATGGATCTGAGACTTCTATCTCATCCTTATTATCCACCTGATTTGTCACAACCTGTCCTTTTAAAATCATATAATCTTTTTCCACGTTTAAAAATAGGAGCAATTCTTTTAATCCGAGTAGTAAAAGTAAAAAAAGGCATATTACCAATATTACATTTATCAATTTCTTCATTCTTTTTTCTTTGTACTTTTACCTCTGATATTGAATACAAGTAAAACTACTATAATTAAAAGAGCACCTGCAAAATATTTCAAAATCGGACTGTCTAACCCTGTCTGTGGCACTTCTGGTTTTCCTGGAAAATCTGTTGTAACTTCCGGTTCATGCTTTGGAATAACTGTAATATCATAGTTCATTTTTCCTTCTTCTTCATTAAAAGTAGGAATAGATATTAAAAATGGCTTAATCTGTTCATATTTTTCAATATTTGTTGCTTTTAAAAAATACACCCCCGTTGTCAACCCGGAAAAGCAAAGTTTACCGTTCTTATCTGTCAATAATACTCTTTCTGCATTAATATCCATAGTTCCCAACTTCTCTGCAATATCTTCCATATCATTCGCTGACTCGATCTTGTTAAAATTCACACTCAAAGAAAGAAATTCCTCTTTCAGTCTATATTCACCATTTACGATTTCACCTACTTTTGTACAGGAAAATTCTACATTTTCTCGCGAAGTTCCCTTTCTGCCCTCTGTCAAAGCAATACTAATACTGCCATATTGCTGTGTATCTGCATATACTTGTATAGTACATACAAATATCAGAAGACCAGCTATACATAATAAAAATTTATTATTTATTCTTTCTCTCATATCCTTTCCTCCTCAAAAAAGTGACTAATCCAATTGCCATAAAAGTGAACGGAAATACCATAAAGAAAATTTTCTCGAAAGAAGGCAATTTCTTCTGGATATTGTTATATGCTATTTTTTCATAAGGTACTCGTTCTCCTGTCACAACCAATCTTTGTGTATTAATTCCATAAGGCGTACAGGTTATCAGAGTACATAAATCCCTTTTTCCGGTAAAATTTCTAACATTTCGGCTTCTTCTGGCTCCATAATCTCTATTTCGGTAATACAATATGCTAAAAATTTCTCCACATACCCTTATGTAAAAAAAGATCTTCCTTTTCCAGTTCATCCAGCCTTGTAAACAACTTAGAATTCGGTAGTCCTCTATGACCGGTAAGAATACATCTCGTATTATTGCCTCCAATAGGAATACTGCTGTCTTGAAAATGTCCTGCACCATTTGATAATACTTCCTCTGATGTTCCATGATAAACAGGGATATTCACGTTAATCTTTGGAATTTCAATACTCCCCATAATACCCGTTCCTGAAAAGTTCAACAGACTTTCATAGTTTTCATCACTTAAAATTTCTTCATATAAATCTCCAACAATTACTCCCTGTGTCTGAAACAATATGTCATTATATTCAGCTGCTTTCATTAAAATCTTCTGTATCTGGCTTTTATCCTCAGTTTCAACACTTCCCCGATAAGTAGCGACAGCATCTCTCTGATGCTGTCCCTCAATCATGCTACTTACCAAAGGATAAGAAACAAGAAGCAAACCTATTATAAAAATAATTTTATCCCATATTTTACATTGTTTTTTCATTTTTCATGTGTTTTCTGTTTTTAACAATTACTCCACCCATTAAAGCAGCTCCAGCACAAACAATTATCAACATAGCAGAAGAACCTGTAATTGGAAGCTTTTTACCAACTTCATTGATTACTTTAATATCCAGATTACCTTGATTTACATCTGTATGAAGTTCTACATCTTCTTCTTTTGATGCTCCATTATAGAAAGATTTAATATGTGCGGTACCTTCTAATTTTTGTAATGTTTTTTCTGTAGCACCATCACCTTTTACATAATTATTTCTGTCTGTGGTATAAGTTGGTTTTACATTGATAACAATAGGATCCAGCAATGGTCTGTATCCGTCCGGCGCATCGGTTTCTTTTAAATAATAAGTACCCTGATCTAAACCATAAATCTTAAAGATACCATTTGCATCGGATACCATTTCTACAGCTTCCTGCGGTGGAGTACCTCCTGTATGGTCTGTACCTCCAACAGAGTCACGATTTACAACAATATAACCACCCTGTCCCTCATTTGTGTTTTTCTTCACATAAACTTCATTCTTACAATCCTTATCGCTGTAAAGACGGAATTTTGCATCCTGCAGCACTTTATCATGATTATTTGTTTTTAATCCATCTACTTCAAAGGTAAAACATACAACAGTGTCCCATGGTGTAAATCCTGTTTCCCCTTTTCCATTTGAGTCTGCATCATTGGAGAACTCTAAGCGAACATCATTTTCAAATCCCGGTCTACCGGTATCAAGTGCTGCCAAATCATTCAAAGTAGCTTCGCATTTTAAAGTAACGGTTAAACCAGTATAGTCATTTTCCTGATTGTTGTTCATTTTATTAAATTCACGGTCTACAATCTTTTTGATATCTTCTACTTCTACTTTAAAAGTATCACCGGAGCCGTCTTGCGGATTTTCCGTTAAAACATATTCATCATCCTTCAGTTTATAATTTTTCCCGTCTGTACTTTTAATGACAATCTCCATTTTTGCTTTATCCGCATGGAAGGTTAATGCCTGATCCATCTTGTCATGCCAAGCATAATAATAAGTATCATATCCATTCATATTTGAAATCGTAGACTCAAACGTATATGGCACAGTCTGTCCGATTTCATAATCACCGATATCATTCCATCCGTCATTTTTAATTATATCCTTATGATCATCTTCCTGAATTTTCTTTGTAATAACAGGATAATCAGACTTGATATTTACCTGTGCATCCGGATTAGCAGTATTTACCATACAAAGAGAAGATGCAAACCACTGTTCCCCATTTTCATCTGCCTTTGACAATTCATCTACCACATAATATCCATATACCAGACCTGTAATAGAGATAGAGTTATCCGGTTTGGTAGACTGTACGGTAATGACTTCTCCTGATTTATTTTCTTTCTTAATCTGTGTTCTTACATCTTCCACAAAATAACGGAAATCACTGTATCTGCCCTCAAGCTTCTGCGGAGTATCTACCCCTTCTACCGGACTAGAGTTCAAACTCTGAATATAATCAATCGCCATGTATTCTGTAACCTCTTCTGGTCTTAACTGTGTTTCATTTTTTGTGTTTAATGCATTGGCTACTACTGTCTGAATAGCATTAGCAAATTCTGGATTAAATGTATAATTGATAGACTCCCCATCTTTGGAATTTTCTGCATTGAACAACTGGAATACTTCAAATTTCTTCCCTACTAAAGACTGTCCCTGATTTCCATTGATGTTAATACTTGCAGAACCCTTTCCAAAGTCAAGAATACCATTTACGACCTGATTATCCTGCGCTGCTTCCATTTCTATTGCATAAACAGGTGTTAATACGCTTCCTGCTATCGTTGTTGTTGCTGTTGCTGCTACTAATCCCATCATTAACATTGCTTTAAATATTTTATTTTTCATTGTTTTTCCCCTTTTCACTATTTTATTATTTTTTCCTTTCTTTTTTAAGGCGACAAGCATCAAAATACTGCCGTTTAAAAAAATCCAGATCATACTATGCGAACCTGTATTTGGCAACTTTCCATTTACTGTATTTATAACAGTAAGATTGACTTCCCGATCCTTTTTTGTTCCACTAATAGTAATGGAACCATTTGAATTTTCATCATAAGCTTTATCATTTACATAGACAATAAAACTGTCCTTTATCGGATCACTCTCTACTTTTATTTTATAAATAACCGGATTTCCATCCGTATTTACAGGAAGCTTGTACCCTGCTGGAGCTTTTGTTTCTTTTAGGTAATACTCCTTATCTGTCTGTATATCTTTAAATGCCAGATTTCCATCCTTATCTGATACCTGCTTATTGACCTCTACATTACAGTATTTATCTGCATATAAAGTAAATTCTGCACCTTCCAATACGATATCTTTATTATTTACTTTGTGAATATTCAGCTTAAATGGAGCTAACTTATTTTTTACCGTTAAATTACCATCTCCATTTTTTTCTTCTGCAAAGGAAATCCCCATATCCTCTGTAAGCTGTGTAATGGCACGTACCTGATGCTCTGCGGTAACTTCAAATTTCAAATACGCTGGTATTAGGTAAATATCCCTCTGCCGGAGACATTTCCACTACCTGATGCTTTCCTGTTGCAAGTCCCTGTAACTGAATTTCACCATTCTCATCTGTGGTGTAATCCTTTGTTGTTCCATCTGGCATAGTATGACGGAAAACCGTATCCGAAATGCGAATATTGTTTCCATCCTGTACCTTGATGATTTTTACGCTTACACTATCTTCCTTAATCTTAGGTGTCACATAAGCTTCACCGTCTTTTACTCCCTCTGGCTTTATATTTTTAACAATCGTTACCGGATTAATATGGTAACCTTCCGGTGCCTTCTTTTCCGTTATTACTAAGGTTCCAACCGGAAGCACTGGTACCCCCTTGTCATCTAGGTAAAAGCTATCTCCTCGAACCAGAAAGTTTTCTTTAAACTGTATCTCACCTTTTTCATCCGTAGCAAATATCCAAGTTTTATCTACTGTCTTTCCTAATGTTTCTGGATTTGTATCTTTCGGATATTCCCCTTTATAAAATTGAAATACAAACTCTGCTCCTTTTAAACTTCCTTGTCCTACCGGAATATGATTTCCTGTATCTTTGTCAACTTTCTTTATCAAAATTTTTATACTCTCCAACAACGGATTTTCTTTTGATGCAATCTGATATTTCAATTCCCCGGAACTTGCAGGAAGCTTTACTTTATAAACAGTTGTATCTAAATGATATCCTTCCGGTGCTTTACTTTCCTTCACATAGTAAGTACCCAATTTTAATTCATCTTTTTCTGCATATCCGTTTTCATCTGTTATCATCTTATCTATGTACTTTGTACATTCTGGATTACTATAAATGGAATACTCTGCTCCTTTTAAAGAATACGCCGTATTGTTATTGGTACAATCCGGATTTGCAGACTGTTTCTGCAGCGTAATTTTCCCAAAAGCTAACGGTTCTTTTGAATATATATCAACTGCAATTTCTGAATATGAACCGGGATTTTGTGCAATCTACCTGGTATACGTTCTGGTCTAATCCAAACCCCTCTGGAGCCTCGATTTCTTTTATGTAATAATTCCATAAAGGAATATTTTTTATTTCACTATATCCACTTTCATCTGTTGTAATAATATACTGTGGTGAATTCTGTACAATATCCCCTTCATACCAATAGATGCCATATTTTCGCACCTGCAAGAGATTTGTGTTGTTGCTTCTGCAGCCGCTTTATGGATTTTAATACCTGCTGTCTTTATTGGTTCTGGATGGGTAAAGGTATAATTCGTTGTACTTATATCTACCTTATACCAAGTCTCATCACGCATATAACCTTTTGGTGGGACAGACTCTTGTATCTGGTATTTTCCCATTGGCAGGTAACACCAGCCATAGCCATATTTGTCAGTGGTGATGCAGTCATAGTAATATTGTCCTGTTTCTTCATTCCAAGCCGTATATTTTGCTCCTTCTAATGAATAAGATGAATTATTGTTAATACACCATTTCGCATATTCTTCAGCGTTATACCATACACCATCTACCCATCCACCGTTAGAAGATGGCTTTTTCTGAATAGCAAGCCAGTTTGTATTATCATATTCATAATCCCATGTACTTAAAGGCTGTCCCGTATTTGGATAAGCTTTGTTATACCAATAATAACAATTCTTTGGTTTCATTTTCTTATAATTATTATGCGCCCAAGTCCATCCATTGTTCATTAAGTCCGAAACATGACTTGATATATAACAGCTACTGTCTCCCGGACAAGGAACACCATTTCCAAACTCGAAATATACATCCCTGGAATACCAGCCTTCTACTGTATTCAGAACTACCCAAACTGCACATTGCCGCAAAGCATATATATCATTCGTACTCAGATGCTGATGGTATATTGACTGATTATCGATATACTGCAACATTGCACATACTAACTGTACGGTTTCATAGTTATATATTTCTTCCATTGGCTGGCATACAAGCGTTCCCGCTTTAAACTTCATACTTGGATCTGTACAGAAAGCTCTTTCATGCTTAGAAGTATTATTGGGATCATTGGGATCTTTAAAGCCTAAGACACCCTCTTTCCAAGACTTGTGAATAACCACCGGATCATAGGTTACAATATCTATCTGTATTCCTGAAGCTGAAGCATTTACTATTTTGCCGGCATAGCGTTCATCTCCACCAGACCACCTGGCATTCGAATAATTAGAATATGTCTGCTTATTGTGTGTATTAGCAAACCCTACCCCAATCTCTTGTGCTTCTTGAGAAATTCTTTCTGCATCATAATTATAGAAAGTTTCCCTTTGCTTTTCTTCCGCTGGTTTTGCCCGAATGGTCATATTACTTCCCAAAAAAGTTCCGGTCAGCATTAAAAATACCAATGCAAGAGCTACTATTCTCCTTTTCCATTTTTTCTTTCCTTTCATGCAGCATCTCCTTTCTTTTCCCTGCTACATCATAAGTGTTTCCTTTTTTACAGTCATAATAGTAAATTTCATAAGATAGAATTTCTTCGTCTTCTACTTGACTGTCATTTACTTCTTTTACCATTTTCTTTAATTCAATGCGGGAATATTGTCCCTGATCTGGGACTAAGATACATTCATGAACACTACTTGGAAGTATATAGAAATTTTTCTTTAGAACTTTTGCGATATGATTTAGAACGTGGGGATATAAAATTACTGCTGCTCCATAATATTTTTCTTCATTTGTTAAAACATACATGAGCTCCTCTCCCGTTATTTGCGGTTGATTTCCACTCAGCTCAGCAATCAAAGCTTCCATTCCCTGAATAGTATAAGGCAGCTTTCTGCTAGTATTCAAAAGAGCATCCTTCACCAGCTGCTCTTTTTCAATTCCCCATACATGAAGATTACAATCGTGGATAATAATAGACGCTCCGTTTAATTTTCCGCCTTCCAACCGATAGTAAAACACTACTGCCAAGTCTAAATACCTAATATGCGGCATATATTGCAGCTTTCGTTTATTCATGTCATAATTTACCAATTTATAATATACTCTTGTCCTTGCCTTTCTATAATCTTCAAACTCTGACAAAGAAAACTCCTCCTGTTTATCCGTTATTGACAACTGTAAAATCTGAACTGCTATTTCCTCTAAAGAAAGTCCTCCCTGAAAATCCACATAAAAAGGTTTTACATAAATCATAGGCGCTATTTTATCCCTTTTTCCACGAATTACTAATGCATCCAGTTCAATTCCATTATTTTTCTCCACTCGATGCAGGGAAATACTCTTTTCACCTCCTGTCTTTTCCCTTAAAAAGTCCATAAGTGCCTCTTTGAATGCTTCATACTCCATAAACATTCTCCTTTTCTTTATTATTTTTTATACTAAGCAGCACAGAGAATGCACAAAGACAGAATTTCCCCATACTACATAATATTCTTCTAAATGATACTGATTTTGGAATAAACTCACGAATGTGAATTGAATTTTAATTTTGAAATAGAATTTTAGAATTTAACATTTTTATCGAAGTATATCGAAACAGTTAAACTGCTTCGATATACTTTATGTGTCTTATACTCTGGACAGATATTCACCTGTTCTTGTATCAATTTTAATAACGTCACCCTGATTTACAAATAAAGGAACGTATACAGTAGCACCTGTTTCAACAACTGCAGGTTTTGTAGCACCCTGTGCTGTATTTCCTGCAAATCCAGGTTCTGTTTCTGTGATTTCCAGTTCTACAAATAATGGTGGCTCAATAGCAAATACGCCTCCGTTGTAAGAACATACTTTTACTGTTTCGTTTTCTTTCACGAATTTTAAAGCATCTCCAACTGTATCCTGAGCAATAGCAATCTGGTCATAAGTTTCATTGTTCATGAAGTTATACAGATCACCATCATTGTATAAATACTGCATATCCACACGCTCAATACGTGCCTGTGGGAATTTTTCAGTTGGTCTGAAAGTTTTCTCAACAACACCGCCACTGATGATATTTTTTAATTTTGTTCTAACGAATGCAGCACCTTTACCTGGTTTAACGTGCTGGAATTCCATAATCTGTACTACATTACCATCAATTTCCAGTGTGAGACCGTTTTTAAAATCTCCTGCTGATATCATAATGATATTCCTCCTATTTCGTCCATTGGGAAAACCTTTCGGCTTTTCCATCTATACTTCATTCTATAATACATCTGCGCAATTTTCAACTATTTTTATCTTTCTTTTTTC
>ENA-OQCW01000912-OQCW01000912.1-human-gut-metagenome-genome-assembly--contig:-NODE-912-length-13921-cov-5.069813_pt1 | contig 13921 bp, 18 predicted proteins | sample MGYA00242767_ERZ504593 | MGnify/ENA primary metagenome ERZ504593 (study PRJEB26092, sample SAMD00036307) | human gut metagenome | host: Homo sapiens | study: EMG produced TPA metagenomics assembly of... | reverse complement strand
CAAGACATCAGAACGAAGTAAAGTACATGAGTGCATCTCTGCAGTACAGCAATTATTCCGGTCATGCTGCATTTGCTATTCCATATGGAATCATGAAAGCAGATAAAGAAATCCAGGATATTTACAAGAAAAGCTGTCAGTCAGATCTGGATCACTATGCAGAGCTTTGTGCCTTAGGCATTGATCATGATTCAGCCGGATATGCTACACCTCAGGGACTTCGAAACGTACTGATCATCAGTGCGACACCTTACCAGTGGAAGCATATGATCGGCCAGAGAACCTGTCGAAGAAATACGGATGAAACCAGGATCGTGATGCTCTATATCTGGCAAAAGATTGTACAAATTAAGCCCGATCCTTTTTGCACCGGATCTGACCGGTCCATTCTGTCAGAGAGGAAGCTGTATGGAAAAACAGATGTCCTGTAAAGATCCTATTTCAAAGATTTGGACTCCTGCTGATATCTTAAAAGAAGATTATCCATTGCTCATCCAAAAGGAGGTGAGCAGCCATAAAGATTAAACTGATTGACTTTGGTCTGAAAGCAGATCATCATCCCTTCCGACCACATGAAAATGATGCCGGTGCTGATGTATTCATGCCTTATGATTGCGTATTAAAACCAGGCGAGGTTGCAAGAATTCCGCTTGGATTCGGTCTCATCATACCGGATGGATTTGCCGGATATGTCTTTCCACGAAGCAGCATGGCAGCAAAAGGACTGGTATGCGAACTTCCACCGATTGACTCCGGTTACCGTGGAGAAATCCATGCCATTATCAGCAACGTGAGCACATCTTCTCAGACCATTCATAAAGACACACGCGTCGGTCAGCTGGTGATCACACCAGTCGTGATTGCAGACTTTGTCCTGGATCTTGGTGAAGAACGAGGAACCGGGGCTTTCGGAAGCACAGGAGAATAATACTATGATTACATTTGGAAGAAAATTAAAACACTTAAGACAGAAAAATCATCTCACCCAGAAAGAACTTGGCATGGCTGTTGGATTTCCCGACAGCTGTGCTGATGTCCGGATTGCTCAGTATGAAAGCGATATCCGGACACCGAAAGAGGATCTTATGAAACTCTTCGCATCAACACTTGGTGTTCCGGTTGAACTCTTTACCGTACCGGTACTCTCAGAGCCCAGGGAGTATGAAGCAGCATCTTTCTGGATGCATGAACTAGGAGCAGAATTAGAATAATTGCTTATAACAGAAAGATGAGACCTTGGAATAATTCCTTATTTCACCTTTCTGTAATTCTGTCTTTTTATCTGTTTTATAGCATCATTTTTCTTCAAGTGAACACCATGTTTTATAATATTTGAATGATATCGCTACTTCTAATACTCCACATACCGGTGATCCATCTTTCGATTCTTTGTCTTTGATGTGTTGAAAAATAGCACTTTTTTTCATCTCTTCAGAATAAGATTTTTTTAATTCAATATTTTCTTTTACCCATTTTTCAAACGACAATCTAGTTTCTTCTGTTTCAAAAATTAGGACAGGCATTTGCTGACCCGAGCGATTATTACATTGTTTTTTCCCATATGCAAATAAAGGTAACAGTTTACCATTTAACGATTCTAATTCTATATAATATAAATAACCTTGTTCTATCATATACTTCTTTTCGGGTTTAGGAATTAAACATCTTCCCATATCCATATACCATAATTCCGTTTCATATAAGGTAGTTGTTAAATACCTTAATTCTAAAGGAGCATATAGCATCCTTTCATCGTCATAAAAATAAGCTAATGTTTCATATCCGTCATTTGACTCTAATGCATATAATTGATATTCTGGCGATTTTTTGCAGTAACTATGCTTATCAATGTCCCATTTCGTTTCCGACCAATTTTGTGTGTTTTCCAAAAAAATATAAGAATTTTTCTGATGGTGTCATATCCATTCCAAATCGTCTTCTCCACAAATATTCTGTATGCTCATAACTTGCTGTTTGATTTCTTGGAGTGTTTATATCATTCACTCTAGTATATATTGCTCCCGCTACAAGGTGCTTTTTTCTATCATGACTCTGTGAAAAATTATTTGCAAGAAAATATGGCGTATTTCTTGTACTATGTATAATCAGAACATCAAGTTCATGATTTTCTATTTCTACTATCTGTACCGAAACTTTAGGTACATATCCACCGGCAAATGGTTTTGATTTTAAAAATTCTGTCACTGATTTTGTCGTATATCTTGTATAAGTTGTATTTTCAATTCCAGTTACTATACCATCATCATTAGCACCATAAATCAGATATGCATCCCGGCCATCAATATTATTTGCCATACATATGATGTCAATTAACTTATCTTCCTTACAATCTGTGTAATCTTCTTTATAATCCCAATAAGTCCCCTCATAACCTCTTTGTAAAAGATCTTGAACAATTCTATTAATTTCCTGTGTTTGCACAAAATCCCTCCTTTTTAGAATTCAAATATAATTGCTTATTTGTAATATAACATATAATCAAGTCAAAGCATATTCTTGTTTCTTTAAGAATAAACAGGCCTGGACTTTCTGAACTGCACATGATAAAATTATAGCCGTAAAACATATTTAAAAAGTCCTGGACTTTTATATATGAACATGATAAAATATGTCTATCTAAATAAGAAAGGAGTTACAAATATGCCCTATGCGGTTGACCTATTTTGCGGAGCTGGCGGTTGCTCAGAAGGCTTAATCCAAGCTGGATTCCACATTTTGTTTAGTTCAGATATTAGTGATATGGTCGAATTAACATATACTCACCGACACGAACAGCTTGGACTTATACAGGGTAAAAACACTTGGTTTGAACGTTCTGATATCAGGGATTTGACTGGCAATGATATTCGTAAATATATAACAAATTTAGAAATATTTAAAGGCAAAGAGATGCCAGAAATTGACTTAATGATTGGAGGACCTAGCTGTCAGGGCTTTTCACGTGCAGGACGCCGAGATAAATCTGATCCCCGCAATATGCTTTTTGGAGAATATGTACGAGTGGTTAATGAAATTAAACCCAAATATATTGTTCTCGAAAATGTTGAAGGTTTTGTTGACATGCAATTTATAGGCTATAAAGGGATTACTGGTATTGAGTACCCTGATGGAAGCGTGACTCCTTTTATTCTTCGAAGTGAATTAAGCGAAATTGGTTATGATACGCTTGAACCTAGAATACTAAATGCTGCAGACTATGGTGTTCCTCAAAGAAGAAATCGAATTATTTTTATTGGATATCGCAGAGGTTTAACACCACCTCAATATCCTGAACCAACAGTAAAACCTCATGAGCAGTTGAGTTTATTAGATGCAATCGGAGATTTAATTACTGATTCTCGAAAAAGACATGCTGTCAATCCAACACATACCAAATATCAGCAAGACAGTATTAATGGACGTACTCCAGGAGTAGATGGCAAGCCGATACCATCAAAAAAACTCCTAAATACAGAATTGTCAAGACAAACAGATGTTGTTCGAGAACGTTTTGAATTATTTGCACCTGGCGAATCTGGTTCAAATTTAAAAAAGCGCATCATGGAACAGGGTATTGATATTTCAGAAAAGCCCGCATTGATAAATCTTTGTTGCGAAAAAACTAATTTATCACCAGAAGAAATCGTTTCTATATTCAAACAACCTGGAGCGTGCAAAGAACTAGTTGAAATTCTTCTTACCAAAAAAAACATACGTCAGCGATGGGATCCTAATCAACCATCTGCTACCATTGTAACAATAGCGGATGATTATATTAGTCCATGGGAACCAAGGACATTTAGTGTTAGAGAAATGGCACGCTGCCAATCTTTTGATGATTCTTTTGAATTTCTTGGAAAAAGAACAACCGGTGGTTTACTCCGGCGCAAAGAAGTTCCACAATATACTCAAGTAGGCAATGCTGTTCCGCCATTATTAGCAAAAGCAGTCGCTCTTGAAATAAAAAAAGTTTTATAAAAGACGGATATTCATGATAATTTAATCAATGGATATCCGTCTTTTTAATATATATCATTTTGTTAAAAACAGCTACTTTTATTAGCTGTTTTTTTGTTTTCTCAAATTTACCTCTTTAAAAGATGTTTATATGCCAATTCCCCCCTTAAATATGTTGCTTATATGCCAATGCTTTTCCCCATATATGACATTATAATTGCAATAAAGGAGGAATGATACATGTATTTACCAGATGAAAAATCTATTGTTGGTCGAAATCTACAAATTTTAATTAATCAAAAGAACTGGTCCATTAAGCAAGCAGCTAAAGAACTTAACTATGATCGAATGAATCTTTCTAAAATGCTTAGTGGCTCTCAAAACTTTAGGATTAAAACATTAGTAAAATTTGCTCATTTTTTCGATGTACCTGTATTTTTATTATTTAATCGATTGTTTGAAGATGAACAATATCGGAAGAATTTTTCTTTTGTAGATGAAGATTATATGCATGTCTTCAGGGTGAATTTCAAAGCCACCTCTGTTAAACAATCATTAATAGCCCTTGATTCAACTACCGTATCACATATTATAAATGGACGTCGAAACAATCCTACCATTAGTACTTTACATCAATTTGCTGAATATTCCAATACTTCTCTCTCAGAGTTATTTAAAACCGAAATTGACAAAATTATTATTAAACAAAAAGAGGAGGATGACATATGATTTTTACACCTTATAAGGATGAATTAACAATCATCAACAGAATACAAAAGGTTCGAAATACTGATTATGTTTTATTACGTTTAACTTCAACTATGATTGGTAAAAACAATTTGGATGCCAATGAATATTTTCGCGAGATGTTATTAAATCACAATATCGTGAACTATGAAATGTTAGAAAATGGAGGATCTAATGGTATCGACTTTTCAAGTATCCTCATTCTGCCCAATAGTGTACAGTCTGTAAAATTGAAATTTTATAGAGTAAACAATGCAAGAGGTGATCGACGTTTTTCTATTGAAACTATAAAAAGAAAAAGTCAAAATGGAATTTTGAACGAAGGAGATCTTCTTTATATATCCGTATATATGGATGAATATGATCAACCTAAGATTTTCATTATCAATTTAACTCATAATTCACCTTCGGAAGAAGATATTTGTACAGCTGTAGGAACTGATCCTATAACTCAGAAATTTAATGAAATTAAACCTCGTCTTAGAGAAATTGTCCATGGCGGATTTTATAACAATTCTAAAGGTTCTGGTAGCATAGCACCTAAAGATGTCGGGGATACTTTAGAAAGCTTGCTTCGCGTTCCTACAAATAATAATCCAGGCGCTGATTTGGATGGACTTATTGAATTAAAAGCCAAAGGAGCAAAAACTCTTGATACACTATTTACTCTCCGGCCTTGCTTTGAAGGAACAGAAGTTGCTGAATTTGAACCAAATGATCGAAGTAGAGTTTCTGCTTTTGCCCGTTTATATGGATATGATTCAGATAAGCATCCTGATTCTAGCAGTTTATATATTACTATAGGTTCTGCCGATTATCCGCAAAATAATCAAGGGTTCTTTTTGGAAGTTGATGAAGGAAATTCCAAAGTTTCTCTAATGAAAAAAAAGGCACTCACCGGTAAAACCATAGAAACGGCATATTGGAAATTTGAAGATTTGAAAAAACAGCTATATGAAAAACATCCTTCAACACTATGGTTTAAAGCAAGCACAAGAACGAAAAAATGGAATTGTTCAATTTAAATATACAGATATTGAATTTTCAAGAGCTCCTCAATTTATGACATTTCTTTCCCTTATAAAAACAGGAATTATCACATATGATTGGAGAGGATATACTTCTAAATCTGGAAAATATACCGGAAAGAATCATGGAAATGCTTGGCGAATCAAGCCGGCTGCAAAATCTGAACTGTTTGGTGAATTAGATAAAATTAATTTATAAGATTCTTAATATTTGATAAATGACAAACTCTTCATTAACAAGTCCCAGAAAACAATATTTTTTCTGGGACTACTTTAATTGAATAAAGGCCCAAAAGGGCACTTTCCCTTTTGAGCCTATACATTTTATCAGCTAACGTATTTTGCTTTCATTTTTCCATGTCTACACATGACATTTTTCTCTTAAATCGCATTCTATGATAGTCCTTTCATCTTGCTGATATCCTTTTGCCTGCATTTTTCTTGAAGTACTATAGGGCGGAACCAGTTTTAAAGATAATCTTCCCTTTTTGATCATATACGTTTCACTTCCATCCTCCGAGGATCCTTTCAACCAGCAATCATCCGGATACTTTTCTGCAAATTCTCGTAACCGTTTCTGCAAGCTCTGATTGAAGGTATACACGTCATAGAATCCGTCATCTTCATTGGTTAGAATAATCGTTTCTTTTTCACACTTTAACCTTCGCATATTCTACCCCCGCTTTCTTTCCATTTCCTGATCCAGGTACTTTGGTATCGGCTTTCCGGACCGGCGAGCAATAGCAATCTGTTTCTGATGGAGTCGTTTAATCACGGATCTCCGTTTCTTAGGTTTTCCATCCTGTTGATTTCGGGAAGTCTGTTTGTTGCTGCGAGCATCAGAGGTCTTTTCCGGATTCTTCTTCTGATTATTCACCAGACCATCCACCATATCATAATTGGCTTCGGTACCGGATTCTCTGCTTCGTTCATAAGTGCCGTTCTGGTAAAACTTCTGGTAATGTTCCAGACGGATTTTACCATCTTGTTTTAGCTGTTCGACCGGATTTAGCGGTACCTGCTGTTGGATGTAATCATGGATTTTTTGTTTTGTCTTTTCGTCGAATTTCTTGCATTCTTCGACAACCATTTTTCCATAGGCATCCAGGATAACACCCTGGGCCAGATCCCGGTATACCTGATGTTCCATCAGATAAAACTGTTTTCCATTAAACACACTTGCCATTGATGAACCACTAGAATATGCGAGACTGTATCTTGATGGGAATTTACAGATGTGGGTAGATGCATAAGATTCCTTGACATTATAGTAATGTTCAAAAAAAGCTCTCTGTGCAATGCACAGGAGCTTTTTATATGTAGACCTCTATTTATTTGTGCTGTCTGCATCAATTACAGACTGAATCTGCTTCATAAGGGCATCATAGTTGTCCTTGTTATCAATTCCGCCGAGCATTGGTTCGCCTACAATATTGCCATTTCTGTCAACAAGTATAGTTGTTGGAAAGGCCATGATTTCTGAGGCATATTTACCGGCAGCACTAGAGGAGTCAATTGACAGATTACGATATTTGACACCCTGGCTTTCAAGAACAGGGGTAGCCTCTTTGATAGCTGTTTTATTGCCATCGAAGGTCTCAGTGTTGATGCCAACAACTTCTCCGCCCATTGATTTGATAGCATCATTTAATTCGTTAAGCTTGGATAATTCAGCGACACATGGTTTGCAGCCGGTAAACCAGAAATTGACGACTGTTACTGCATTACCGGAAAACAGGCTGTCATCAACCTTATTGCCATCAAAATCCTCACCGGAAAAATCACTGAATACAGATGAGGCATTAGAGCTGTCCTTCTTGTTATCGTCTGATGATGTGTTTTTGTTTTCAAGCTCTGCTATCTGTTCCTCGATTTTTCGTATGGTTTCAATATCCTCATTAAGTGTTTTAAGCTCATCGTCTGTGAATGAATTCTTGTTTGATTCTACGGTACCGGCAAGATAATCAGCATAATTTCCGTCTGGATCGGCGTCACTTTTGTTCATCATGCCAAATGCCTTGTTCCACACATCAGCGTGATCTGCAAAAAGCTGATTTTCCTGCTGATATAAATCATCAAGCCTGGAATATGATTTGCCGGATGCTTCTGAGCCGGCTTCAGTCTGAGTGTTCTTAGAATCTGTTGTGGAAGCTTGCTTTACGCCACATGCTGTAAGTGATAATGCTATGCAGAGTGTAAAAATAGAAATAAATGATAATTTGTTTTTCATGAGTAATTTCTCCTTTAAAATAATAGTAAAATGTTTAATAGCTATCTGTTGTCATTTTTTTTGACATGATTTTCCCATTAAAACCGGTAGCAGTATGGCTTCCTTCGGACAGGCCTTTATGCAGGCACCGCAGCGTATGCACTCGGGGTGATCCGGTGTCTTACACACATCCACATCCATCTTACATGCCTTTGAGCATTGACCGCATCCGACACATTTGCTGCTATCAACGGTGATTTTGAGCAGGCTGACCTTATTAAATAATGAGTAGATTGCTCCAAGCGGACAAATCCATTTACAGAAGGGCCTGTAAAATAAGATACTTAGTACAATCACTGCAATTAAAATCATACACTTGAAAGAAAAAAGCTTTCCCAGCGCAGAACGGATAGCAGCATTTCCAATAGATAACGGTATAGCACCCTCTAAAACACCCTGAGGACAGATATATTTGCAGAAGAACGGGTCTCCCATTCCTATAGAGTTCGTTACAAGCATCGGAAGAAGTATAACGAAAACAATAAGAATGACATATTTTAGGTACCTAAGAGGCTTTAGTTTGGCTGTGGATAATTTCTTTCCGGGGATTTTATGAAGTAAATCCTGAAACCATCCAAATGGGCACAAAAAACCACATATAAATCTGCCGAGAGTTACACCGAGTAAAATAAAAAATCCGGTTATGTAGTATGAAAACTTAAATTTTGATGATCCGACAACTGCCTGAAATGCCCCTATTGGACAGGCTCCTGTCGCGGCAGGGCAGGAGTAGCAGTTTAATCCGGGTACGCATACTGTTTTTGCATTACCCTGATATATTTTACCCTTAAATAAATTTGGAATATGAATATTGGTCAGCAGCGTTGCTGCGGCCTGTATCCAGCCACGTATTTTTGCCAGTTTTCTTGATAGTAATTTCTTTTCCTTATCCAATTCCGACACACTCCAAACATAGTTTTATTGCTTTACCAAGCACTGTAGCCGCCTCACCTCTGACTGCACCATAGCTTATCATGGATACACCAAGGATAAGCAGAATGATTTGACATGTTTTTTGGTATTTCAACATAATGTTGCTCCTTTTTGTTGTATTGTTGACCAGCTGACTTTCGTATTATACAATATAGGTTGTAAAATTATTGTTAAGAAGCAGGAGAACATTTTGAGATTATTAATTGTTGAGGATGAGAAACAAATATGTGATATGGTTGCAAAGAGTCTGTATGCTGCCGGTTATGAGGTGGATACCTGTTATGATGGGAAAGAGGCTCTTGAATGTATACTGTCGGAGAATTATGATCTGATAGTTTTGGATTTGAATCTGCCGGGGATGGATGGCATGGAGCTTCTTAAGGAGCTTAGAAAATACAATGATGAAACTAAGGTTTTGATATTATCTGCAAGAGGTCAGATTGCTGATAAGGTAGAGGGACTGGATGCAGGAGCAAATGATTACATGGAAAAACCATTCCATCTGCAGGAGCTTGAGGCACGTATCAGAAGCCTGACAAGAAGGAAATTTGTACAGAATGATATATGTCTTAAATGCGGAGAAATAAAGTTTGATACGATTAAACGCGAGGCATATGCAAAGGAAGAGCCGGTTCCACTGACAAGAAAAGAGAATGGTATTTTGGAATATTTACTTATCAATATAGGCAGACCGGTGAGTCAGGAGGAGCTGATAGAGCATGTGTGGGATGCCACGGCAGACAGCTTTAGCGGAGCAATCAGGGTACATATGTCTTCACTTAGAAAAAAGCTTAAGGCGAAGCTGGGATATGATCCCATTCAGAACAAGGTAGGTGAAGGCTATAAAATACGGGAGGAGTCTGACAGATGAAAAGAATGTCGCTACAGTGGAGACTTACGTGCATTACTACATTGTGTATTGCTATTATATGTGGCTGCCTGACTATGTTTGTCTATAAAAATGGTGTGCATTACATCGATTCTCTGCAGGATGCGGTAGAGTCACAGTGGGATGAAAAAGGAAACAAATCAGATGAAATATATATCAGCATACCGGACGATAAGTGGGATGAGTTTGCGGATGAATTTTCGTTTCAGGTATACAATAATAAGGCCGACTATAAAAGAAACAGTCTGATAATCACGGTTTTGCTGGCGCTTTTGGGAGGTGTCGTCACTTATTTTATAAGCGGGCATGCACTCAGACCAATCAGAGAGTTTTCAGATAAAATTGAAGAGGTACAGGCTCAGAATCTGTCTGATTCAAGAATAGAGGAAAACAATGTTAAGGAACTGAACCAGCTGGGTATTTCTTATAATAAGATGCTTGAGCGTCTGTCGGAAGCATTTGAGATACAGAGACAGTTTACTGCAAATGCAGCGCATGAGCTGCGTACTCCATTAGCGTTAATGCAGGTACAGCTTGATTTATATAATTCTGCCTCTCACCCGGGAAATGATGCAGACACTTTGCAGACCATAAAAATGGTTACGGAACAAAATGATAAATTAAACAGGATGGTAAAGACTCTTCTTGACATGAGTGAGCTTCAGACGGTGGGAAGGGATGATAAAATTATATTGGATGCTATTGTTGAAGAGGTTTTGGCAGACCTTGAGCCTCTTGCCGTGGAAAAGAATATAAAGCTGATTGGAAAATGTGAGGATGCCACTATGATAGGCAGTGATATCCTTATTTACAGGCTTGTATACAATCTGGTTGAGAATGCCATCAAATATAATCATCCGCTCGGACAGGTTACAGTAACCGCATATCAGAGAAACAAGCATGTTTATCTGTCTGTAGAAGATACGGGAAGCGGAATACCAAAGGAGCTTAGGGAGAGAGTGTTCGAGCCATTCTTCCGTGTGGATAAATCCAGAAGCCGGGAGCTGGGTGGCGTAGGGCTAGGTCTTGCTTTTGTCCGTGAAATCGTTAGAGTACATGATGGCAGTATTTGTATCAAATCAGGCAAGACTGGGGGAACGATTTTCGAGGTAACTTTTGCACAGCATTCAATGTAGCGTTCCATTTTGCACATTTGTCAACGCTATTAAAACAGATTTGCTAAATGAGAAAAATAGAATAATTGTTATTTGACTGAGAATAATTTCTTCTCAGCGTTTCCGACAACTATTTTCTTTCCTTTGACACCTTCTCACTTATTCTCTGATAGATTTCCTTTGTCTCTGCGTCATTTTCCCCATTTACAACTAATATTTTTCCATCTATGTTCACGACAACATATGAATGGCAAGAGGCATGAGTGTAGCGGATATAATCTCCGAAGATATCGTTTTTGAAGTTTCCCATAGCATACTTCAGGTTTTCAAAACCATTAGTTCTGTAATCATTATCGTTCTGCAATACATTTTCTTCATAAGAAATGCTATCAATTTGCGAATACTCCCTGTATAATCATTCCATCCTTTTGCTTCAATGTTAAAATCACGATCATTACAACGAATCTGAATGCTTCCCCAAAACAAAGTCCATATAGTAAACACAATAGCGGAAATTGCGATGATCAAATATATCACACTTTTTTTGTATTATACTGAATTTTTAAGCCTTCTCCGGTTGCCAGCTTTTTCTTATAAAAAAAGTAGGAGTAGAGAATGCTAATGATTGCAGCTGCCATAATGCTTATAATATACACAACCAATGCAACCATGCTTTCCCCAAAAAGTCCACAAAGCATACATAAAATACCTGATGCCATCCATAATTTGCCGCTGAATCTATGTGTTTCCCTAAAGTGGAGAGGCCCTATTTTCATCTGAAATCACTAAGACTCTTTCAACTATCCTCATCTTTTTTAACCTAAAATCAATGCACATATTTTTTCTCTAAATAAGTCGATTACAGTATCTATAAATTCTCCAGCAAATAAAATAGAAATCAGAACACCTCCCATACAAGCCAGAAAAGCTGCCTGTAGCCAGTCTTGATAACAGATCACTGTTCCTATGAACAACGCCATAATTCCCAATCCCAATATCCTTTTTGCGATTGCCACCATATGTACTAGCAGCTTCACTCCAGCACCTATGATCGAAATGATAAACCACAATGGAATCAATAACACTTTTCCTGCCACTTTTAAAATACCCATATCTGTCCTCCTATCTTGCCAACCACGGCATATCATGATTTACTTCTGCCCGGTAATATCCACTTATCGTTGAAGGAGCATTGAACAATGCCGCAAGTAAATATTTCTTGATATTCTTGATTTTACTCGTATTTCCTTCCAGACAATGCAGCACATACTCTACATGCGAATAATCCAGTTTCATGAATTTTCCTCTTACCAAAGCTCCTGAATACCAATTACTTGCAATCAATACTTTATCACTCTTACACATAACAGTCTCTACAATCAGATCCACAATTTCATCAATCTGATTTTTGTCATGAGGATGACTCACTAACAGAGAATCATAATCCAGATTTTCTTTGATCAGAGATTGATACGCATGTAATGTTTCCATCTCATCCTCTTCGGATCCTATCCCATCTGCAGATACGATATGATTAGATTTATTCTCACTAAGATTAGTATTGTTAATATTAGTATTATTAGAGTTTGAAATGTAAACTTCTTGAAGTTTATTTTCGGGACTTCTTGAAGTTTGTTTTTGGGACTTCTTGAAGTTTGAAATGTAAACTTCTTCTGTCTCTTCTTCCTCTACTGAAGTTTGATTTGTAAATTTCACCATCTTTGGTTTTCTTTTTTCTGTTCCTCACATTCCTCCTGAATAAATGATTTTACATAGATGATCGTAACCTTTCCAAAGCCCTGCCTACGCTTTTCAATCAAACCTATCCCTTTTTCATCATCCAGCTCCTGAAGAGATTTCACCGCTTTATTTCTGCCACAATTCAATAATTCCATGATATCTTCAATGGAAAAATAAATATATGCCCGATTTTCTTCATCAAACCACTGATTCTTAATGGATAAAGACATTCTATCCAACATCAAACCGTATAAGATCTTCGCATCACTGGAAAGATCCTTAAAGCAGTCATTGGTAAATAACGCTTTGGGTATTCTGTAAAAACTAAACTGGTCTGCTTCTGTTCCATAAAAATATTTAAAATTCATTTTTTTGTCCATGTATCTTCCTCCCTTCCTTTCTCTCATAGAAGTCCTTTTTTTAAACTTCTGTATCTCTTCTTTCTTCGGGTTGTCTTATTTTGACAACCCTTATTTCTGTTCTCTTTTCCATTGTTCCAGTAATGCCTCAATCACCTTTTCCATATCCGTTTCCGAATAATCTTCCGGAAAATATTTTGTGAGCTTCTTTCCTGATAACACCACTTTTCTCTCCGGTGCTTTTACTGCTATGCAGCTATTGAAAATCGAGATCATAAATCCTTGATTCACAGTTCCTTCTTCCAACTGTTTTCTCAAAGCTGTAATCTGCTTTGGTTTGATAAATCCTGTATCCCGGATATACTCGTAGATCCATTTCTGCATTTCCTTATCAATGTAGGAAATATCAACGGCAATGGTAAAATTCAACTTCTTTGCATCTACCATATCCAATAATTCTGGAATCAATTCTGTAAGGCGAATGTAGCGCTGAATTTGTTTTGAACTTTCTCCAACTTCTTCCGCCAAAACATCACGTGATACCTTTCCAAAATTCTGGTCATTTTGACCAGAATTCTTCTGAGACGGTCTTCCAGCTTGTCTCTTCATCGCATCCAGTTTCATCTTATAAGCAAATGCTTTTTCACTCGGGAGTAACTCTTCGCGTTGAATATTAGCATCTACCATAGCAATGACCGCATCATCATCGGATAATTCTCTCACAATTGCAGGAATTGTTGCCAAGCCAGCTATAACTGCCGCGTGCATTCTTCGATGACCTGAGATCATCTCATATCCATTTTCACCATCGGACCGTAACAAAACTGGTGTCAATACCCCGTAGGTCTTTACACTCTCTACTAAATCTGCCATCTTTTCATCAT
>ENA-OQCW01000909-OQCW01000909.1-human-gut-metagenome-genome-assembly--contig:-NODE-909-length-13976-cov-2.272222_pt1 | contig 13976 bp, 14 predicted proteins | sample MGYA00242767_ERZ504593 | MGnify/ENA primary metagenome ERZ504593 (study PRJEB26092, sample SAMD00036307) | human gut metagenome | host: Homo sapiens | study: EMG produced TPA metagenomics assembly of... | reverse complement strand
AGTCCCGATAACCGCAAAACCAACGCCTTGTAGTGCCAAACCTAACCCAGGTTTCCAGATAAGCCCGACAACGCTCCACAGCGATGGACGTTCTCCCGCCAGGGCCGGTACTTTGCGCACTGTGCCGTTACAGGCCCACGCCAGTAAGGGTAATGCCATTGTGGTGAGCGCCAGTGCGGCAAAACCGTAATGGCTATGAATCAACAGGCCAAGCGGCGCACCAACAGCGAGGGCACCGTAAATCGCCATTCCGTTCCATGACATCACTTTGCCGGAATGTTTTGGCCCAACGATGCCTAATCCCCAGGTCAGAGCGCCCGTCAGTAACTGGCTTTCACCAAAGCCAAGAATCAAACGCCCGACGACCAACAGGGCAAATTTGAACGGTGCGGAGACGGGCAAAATCGCCGCCAACAGCAGCGCGCCGCCAGCCAGACCGCAAGCTAACATCCCCTGAAGCGCCGAACGTTTTGCGCCATATTGATCGGCCAGTCGCCCGGCGTAACCACGCGTCAGCACCGTAGCCAGAAACTGAATGCCGACGGCAATACCGACCATGGTGTTGCCATAGCCCAGTTCATGATGAACAAACAGCGGGATAACCGGCAACGGCAGCCCTACGGTCATGTAGGTGAGAAAAACCGCAAAAGCGATGCGGAAGAGCGAAAAATTGGCAGAAGATCGTGTTTCGGTTTGGCTTACAGCAGTCATGCATTACTCCAGAATGCAGCGCAAGGCGAGGAATTTCCCCGTCTCATCTCTCTGGTTTCAGGGTTACGGTGCGTTGGCAGGATTTAACGCGTACGTCTTTTCAGAAGGAAATCGACAAAGCGGGAAGTTTGCCTGGTACAGGCGGCGATTGTCAATAATGTGAAAAAGGGAACCATCAGGTTCCCTTATTCTTTAGTACCGGAGGCAGCATTGCCGCATATCGTCGGATGCGACGCTGACGCGTCTTATCCGACCTACTCCGAATTAATCTTTCAGCTTGCGCATTACCAGCGTGGCGTTGGTGCCGCCGAAGCCGAAGCTGTTAGACATCACGGTGGTCAGTTCGCGATCGGTCGTTTCGGTCACGATGTTCAGACCCGCAGCCTGCTCGTCCAGCTCTTCAATGTTGATGCTCGGGGCGATAAAGCCGTGTTCCAGCATCAGCAGAGAGTAGATAGCTTCCTGTACGCCAGCAGCGCCCAGAGAGTGACCGGTCATTGCTTTGGTTGCAGAAATCGCCGGGCTCTTATCGCCGAACACTTCACGGATAGCCGCCAGCTCTTTCACGTCGCCAACCGGAGTCGAAGTACCGTGGGAGTTCAGGTAGTCGATTGGGGTATCAACACCGTGCATCGCCATCTTCATGCAACGCACTGCGCCTTCGCCAGACGGAGCAACCATGTCTGCGCCATCAGACGTTGCGCCGTAGCCAACGATTTCAGCGTAGATATGAGCACCACGCGCCAACGCGTGTTCCAGTTCTTCGACCACCACCATACCGCCGCCGCCAGCGATAACGAAACCGTCACGGTGAGCGTCATAAGTACGGGAGGCTTTTTCCAGGGGTGTCGTTGTATTTGGTAGACAGCGCGCCCATTGCGTCGAATTCGCAAGCCATTTCCCAGCACAATTCTTCGCCGCCACCAGCAAACACGATGTCCTGTTTGCCCAGTTGGATCTGCTCTACTGCGTTACCGATACAGTGTGCGGAGGTCGCACACGCGGAGCTGATGGAGTAGTTTACACCGTGAATTTTAAACGGCGTGGCGAGGCAGGCAGAAACGCCAGATGCCATCGCTTTGGTGACCACATACGGGCCAACCGCTTTCAGGCCGCGCGGGCCGCGCATTGCGTCAGCGCCGAAGACCTGGAAACGCGGGGAACCGCCGCCAGAACCTGCAATCAGGCCAACGCGCGGGTTATTCTGGTAAGCTTCCGGGGAGAGGCCAGCATCTGCGATTGCCTGCTCCATAGAAAGGAATGCATAAATGGATGCGTCGCTCATAAAGCGCACAACTTTGCGGTCAATGAGGCCAGTGGTATCCAGTTTTACGTTGCCCCAGACGTGGCTACGCATGCCGGAATCCTTCAGCTCCTGAGAGAAAGTGATCCCTGAACGTCCTTCACGCAGAGATGCCAGGACTTCCTGCTGGTTATTACCGATGCTGGAAACAATGCCCAGGCCAGTAATCACTGCACGTTTCATTCAATACCTCTGTAAGTCGCACATAGAGTAAGTTTCGAATGCACAATAGCGTACACTTGTACGCCGAACAAGTCCGATCAGCCAATTAATAGAGAAATTTGCGCAGCCTGACACACATCGCTAAGATCGAGCCACCGCCTGTAAGACGAGTAACTTACGTGAAACACTACTCCATACAACCTGCCAACCTCGAATTTAATGCTGAGGGTACACCTGTTTCCCGAGATTTTGACGATGTCTATTTTTCCAACGATAACGGACTGGAAGAGACACGCTATGTTTTTCTCGGAGGTAACCAATTAGAGGCACGCTTTCCTGAGCATCCACATCCTCTGTTTGTGGTAGCAGAGAGCGGCTTCGGCACCGGATTAAACTTCCTGACGCTATGGCAGGCATTTGTTCAGTTTCGCGAAGCACATCCGCAAGCGCAATTACAACGCTTACATTTCATCAGTTTTGAGAAATTTCCCCTCACCCGTACTGATTTAGCCTTAGCGCATCAACACTGGCCGGAACTGGCTCCGTGGGCGGAACAACTTCAGGCGCAGTGGCCAATGCCCTTGCCCGGTTGCCATCGTTTATTGCTCGATGAAGGCCGCGTGACGCTGGATTTATGGTTTGGCGATATTAACGAACTGACCAGCCAACTGGACGATTCGCTAAATCAAAAAGTAGATGCCTGGTTTCTGGACGGCTTTGCGCCAGCGAAAAACCCGGATATGTGGACGCAAAATCTGTTTAACGCAATGGCCCGACTGGCGCGTCCGGGCGGTACGCTGGCGACATTTACGTCTGCCGGTTTTGTCCGCCGTGGTTTGCAGGACGCCGGATTCACGATGCAAAAACGTAAGGGCTTTGGGCGCAAACGGGAAATGCTTTGTGGGGTGATGGAGCAAGCATTACCCCTCCCCTGCTCCACGCCGTGGTTTAACCGCACGGGCAGCAGCAAACGGGAAGTGGCGATTATCGGCGGCGGTATTGCCAGCGCGTTGTTGTCGCTGGCGCTATTACGTCGCGGCTGGCAGGTAACGCTTTATTGCGCGGATGAAGCCCCCGCGCTGGGTGCTTCCGGCAATCGCCAGGGGGCGCTGTATCCGCTCTTAAGTAAACACGATGAGGCGTTGAACCGCTTTTTCTCTAATGCGTTTACTTTTGCTCGTCGGCTTTACGATTTATTGCCCGTCAAATTTGATCATGACTGGTGCGGCGTCACGCAGTTAGGCTGGGATGAGAAAAGCCAGCATAAAATCGCACAGATGCTGTCGATGGATTTACCCACAGAACTGGCTGTTGCGGTCGGGGCGAATGAGGTTGAAGGCGTTACAGGTGTAGTAACAAATTGTGGCGGTATTACATATCCGCAAGGTGGATGGCTGTGTCCAGCAGAACTGACCTGTAATGTGCTGGAACTGGCGCAACAGCAAGGTTTACAGATTCGTTATCAACACCAGTTACAGGATTTATCCCGTAAGGATGACTGTTGGTTGCTGAATTTTGCAGGAGATCAGCAAGCAACGCATAGCGTGGTGGTACTGGCGAACGGGCATCAAATCAGCCGTTTCAGCCAAACATCGTCTCTGCCAGTGTATTCGGTTGCCGGGCAGGTTAGCCATATTCCGACAACGCCGGAACTAGCGGAGCTGAAGCAGGTGCTGTGCTATGACGGTTATCTCACGCCACAAAATCCGGCGAATCAACATCATTGTATTGGTGCCAGTTATCATCGCGGCAGCGAAGATACGGCGTACAGTGAGGACGATCAGCAGCAGAATCGCCAGCGGTTGATTGATTGTTTCCCGCAGGCACAATGGGCGAAAGCGGTTGATGTCAGTGATAAAGAGGCGCGTTGCGGTGTACGTTGTGCCACCCGCGATCATCTGCCAATGGTAGGCAATGTTCCCGATTATGACGCTACACTCGTGGAATATGCGTCGCTGGCGGAGCAGAAAGATGAGGCGGTAAGCGCACCGGTTTATGACGATCTCTTTATGGTTGCTGCTTTGGGTTCTCGCGGTTTATGTTCTGCCCCGCTGTGTGCCGAGATTCTGGCGGCGCAGATGAGCAACGAACCGATTCCGATGGATGCCAGTACGCTGGCGGCGTTAAATCCGAATCGGTTATGGGTGCGGAAATTGTTGAAAGGGAAAGCGGTTAAGGCGGGGTAATCTGCTCTGGCATTGCTTGCCGGATATGGCGTGAACGCCTTATCCGGCACATTACTTACTGCTGTGACGCCTGCTGAAACAGGTTTTCCCACATATCGGTCACCAGCGCCTGGTCACGCGGCGACAACTCACCGGCACCAATGGCTTTTCCAGACTCTGGCTAACGGTTGTATGTACCGCCTGGGCGGAGTGGTCATCACCACTTTCCAGTTCTGCGATGGCTAATGTCAGGTGGCCACGCAAATACCCACTGGCAAACAACTCATCATCACTGGCATGGTCAACCATACCGTCGATTAATGCCAGAATGCGTGATTCAAACTCCGCGATCATCTTCTTTCCTCATTGTAAAACGTGGCGCTGGCTTTAGTTGAGCGCTTCCGGCCACGGGAACTGTTCCGCCGTAAGTTCCGGCGTGTGATAATAATTTTGTAATGCTTTAATGAAGCGTGCCGGACGCTCGGGAATGCCATTTGTCAGATAATCCATCACCTGCGCATGTACTCGCCGTTGAAATACCACACGATCCGGTTCGAAGTCGCCTTCCAGATTGTCGCAACTGACGTTAAACGGATATCCCGCCGCCACACAGAACAACCAGTCGAGCGCCTGCGGCTTCACTTCAACATCTTCAAACTGGCTTTGCGTCTGGGCATCGCGTCCGTCCGGGCAATACCAGTAGCCGAAATCAACCAGCTCACGGCGCGCTTTCCCGGCAATACACCAGTGCGAAATCTCATGAATTGCGCTGGCATAAAAGCCATGAGCAAAGACGATTCGGTTATACGGTACTTCCGCATCAGCAGGAAGATAGATCGGTTCGTCGTCGCCTTTAATCAGACGGGTATTAAATTCATCGGCAAAGCAGCTATTAAAAATCTCAATCAACTGCTCATAGTGGTGTGTACTGTTCATTAGTTCATCCCCAACCAGTGGAGGATCTCCTGTCCGTGGCTATCATAAAGTAATTTGGCACTCATCACCGCCGAGACAATAACGATCATCGGGCGGATTAGCTTTTGTCCTTTGCTCAACACCAGTCTTGAACCCATGCGCGCGCCGAGGAACTGCCCCACCAGCATCACAAAGCCCGTCGCCCAAATCACTTTGCCGCCGACGAATAAACAGCAGTAAACCGCCGATATTTGACGTTGCGTTGAGTAATTTGGCGTGAGCCGTGGCTTTGGCGAGGTTGAATCCGACCACAGCGTAACAAAGGCCAGCGCGTAAAACGATCCCGCTGCCGGACCAAAGAATCCGTCATAAAAACCGACGCAGCCACCGGCAATTAACGCGAAGGGTAAACCGTACATCCGGCGCTGGCGATCTTCTTCACCCAGCTTTGGCATCAGCAAGAAATAGAGGCCGATACAAATCACCAGAATGGGCAAAATCTGCCGTAAGACATCAGCCTGAACATACTGCACCAGCAATGCGCCGCTCATTGAGCCGACAAAGGTCATGGCGATATTGAGTTTCTGATCGCTTAAACTAACCACTTTGCGGCGAATAAAGTAGATAGTGGCAGAAAATAGAGCCGCCGCAGGCTTGCAGTTTATTGGTTGCCAGCGCGTTAGCGGGAGACATCCCCGCCGCCATCAATGCCCGGAATAGTGAGTAACCCACCGCCACCGGCAATCGAGTCGATAAATCCCGCCAGCATGGCGACTAAAAAAGAGAACTCCCAGCAACAGCGGGGAAACCATAAACAAGCTATTAAACGTTTCCATTAGATCACGTGCTCATCCAGTAGCGCCTGGCAGGAAGGCGGCAACGGAGGCGGTGTCTTCTTCTCAGGCTTTGTTGTTCCCGGTTTTGGAGGTTCAAACCAGCTTTGCAGTTCTGCCCCGCAACCATCGCCCGGTGGCGGTAAAGGTTGATCTTCACACTCCAGACTATCGGCAGGACAACGTAATCGTACATGCATATGCGCACGATGCTGGAACCAGGGTCGCACTTTGCGCAACCAGTCGCGATCGGTGCCCGCATCAAGGCAAAGTTGTTGTTTAATCGCCGGATTAACAAAAATGCGCGTGACGTCTTTGTCCTGGGCGGCGAGTTTGATCAAGCTGAAAATTTCCGGCTTCCACAGCGTGGAGACAACGTGTTTACCGTCGCGGGAAACTAAATCTAACGCTTGTGGGCGCAATAGCTGCGCGGAGGTCCAGCGTGTTTTTGGCAGTTGCAGGAAGATATCGACATCCAGTCCGGTCTGGTGGCTGGCGTGACCGCCGTTGAAACGCCCACCAGCAGGCATCCCCATATCGCCAATCAGCACCGTCCCCATGCCCAGATTGCTCACCTGGCTACTCAGACGCTGGATAAACATCACCAGATCCGGGTGTCCGAAATAGCGACGCTGATCGGTACGCATGACCTGATAATGTTCGGACTGTATCGGCAGCGTGTCAGCGCCGACGATACAACCATTAGAAAAACTGCCTATCGATTGTGCGCTACCCGGCACAGGTTGGGTTATTTTTTGCCACGGCGTCGCTGCCAGGCTGGCGCTACTGGCAAGCAGGGCCAGCAGCGCAATCGCGGTTTTGTTCATTTTTTACCAGCGTGGAATATCAGTCTTCACATCGGCATTTTGCGCCCGCTGCCGTAGCAGGTGATCCATTAAAACGATCGCCAGCATCGCTTCAGCGATCGGCACCGCGCGGATCCCGACACAAGGATCGTGACGGCCTTTGGTGATCATCTCAACTTCTTCGCCAAAGCGGTTAATGGTGCGCCCCGGCACGGTAATGCTGGAGGTCGGTTTCAGCGCCATATGAGCAATGATTTGCTGCCCGCTGCTGATGCCGCCAAGAATGCCGCCCGCATGGTTGCTCTGGAAACCGTCTTTGGTGATTTCGTCGCGATTCTGGCTGCCGCGCAGCGCCACTACGTCAAAACCGTCGCCAATTTCCACGCCTTTCACCGCGTTGATGCTCATCAGCGCATGGGCGATGTCGGCATCCAGGCGGTCAAAGACCGGCTCGCCAAGTCCGGCGGGGACACCACTGGCTACAACGGTGACTTTCGCGCCGATGGAGTCGCCCTCTTTTTTCAGCGCGCGCATCAGTTCATCTAACGCGTCGATTTTGTCCGGGTCCGGGCAGAAGAACGGATTTTGTTCAACCTGCGACCAGTCTTTGATTTCCAGCGGAATGTCGCCCATCTGGGTCAGGCAGCCGCGGATTTCAATACCAAATTTCTCGGCGAGATATTTTTTGGCAATCGCCCCTGCCGCCACGCGCATGGCGGTTTCGCGGGCGGAAGAACGTCCACCGCCGCGATAATCGCGCAGGCCGTATTTTTGTTCGTAGGTGTAATCGGCATGGCCTGGACGGAAAACGTCTTTAATGGCGCTGTAATCCTGAGAACGCTGGTCGGTATTTTCGATCAACAAGCCAATGCTGGTGCCGGTAGTAACACCTTCAAAAACACCGGAGAGTATTTTGACCTGATCCGGCTCGCGGCGCTGGGTGGTATAGCGCGATGTCCCAGGGCGACGACGATCAAGGTCATGTTGCAGGTCCGCTTCCGTCAGCGGAATGCCTGGCGGAACACCATCGACGATGCAGCCGAGCGCCAGCCCGTGCGATTCGCCGAAGGTGGTTACGCGAAAGAGTTGTCCAATTGTGTTTCCAGCCATCACGGCTCCGTTATTGTTGTGTTTGCGTGTTTACTTAATCTTTATAAATCGCGAAATGTTCACGGGCCGCCAGCAGTTGCTCTTTGGTGAGCATAAACACACCATCGCCGCCGTTATCAAACTCCAGCCAGGTGAACGGAACATCCGGATATTGTTCCATAAGATGTACCATGCTGTTGCCCACTTCACAAATCAGCACGCCATCATCAGCGAGGTAATCTGCCGCGTTACCGAGAATGCGACGCGTCAGTTTCAGGCCGTCGGTGCCAGATGCCAGGCCCAGTTCCGGCTCGTGGCGGTATTCATTTGGCAGGTCGGACATATCTTCCGCATCGACATACGGCGGGTTAGTGACGATCAGGTCGTACTGTACTTTCGGCAAATCACGGAACAGATCGGAGCGAATCGGGATGACGTTGTGGATCAGACCGTGTTCTTCGATGTTCTGTTCAGCCACCGCCAGCGCGTCGGGAGAGATATCTACCGCGTCGACTTCCGCTTCCGGGAAGGCATAAGCACAGGCAATCGCAATGCAGCCGCTTCCGGTGCACATATCCAGAATGTGCTGCGGTTGCTTGCTGATAAGTCCGGCAAATTTATTGTTGATCAGTTCACCAATCGGCGAGCGCGGCACCAGCACACGTTCATCGACGTAAAATTCATGACCGCAGAACCACGCTTTGTTAGTCAGGTAAGCCACCGGAATGCGTTCATTGACGCGGCGGATCACGCGTTCAACAATACGGTGTTTTTCGCTGGAGGTCAGACGCGCGGTGCGCATATCTTCCGGGATATCCAGCGGCAGGTAGAGCGAAGGCAACACCAGTTGCACGGCTTCATCCCACGGGTTATCGGTGCCGTGACCGTACCAGATATTTGCCGCGCTGAAGCGGCTCACCGACCAGCGCAACATGTCCTGAATGGTTTGCAGCTCATTTACTGCTTCATCAACGAAAATTTTTATCCACGTATTCCTCCAGGGCATGGTCGCATTAATTTCGGCGGCTAGTTTGCCATGAAGATGACGATAAATCAGCATTCACGCGCGGTGAGTGAGGAAAAATACGTTTAAAACGATCGATTGTGCTACGAGTCGGGTAAACTGTAGGAAAATTAGAAATAGAGACACATAAATGAAAAAGAAAACAACACTTAGCGAGGAGGACCAGGCTCTGTTTCGCCAGTTGATGGCGGGGACTCGCAAGATTAAGCAGGACACGATTGTCCACCGACCGCAGCGTAAAAAAGTCAGCGAAGTGCCGGTTAAACGGTTGATTCAGGAGCAGGCTGATGCCAGCCATTATTTTTCCGATGAGTTTCAGCCGTTATTGAATACCGAAGGTCCGGTGAAATATGTTCGCCCGGATGTAAGCCATTTTGAGGCGAAGAAGTTACGCCGTGGCGATTATTCACCGGAGCTGTTTTTGGATTTGCACGGTTTGACGCAGCTGCAAGCCAAGCAGGAATTAGGCGCATTGATTGCTGCCTGCCGCCGCGAACATGTGTTTTGTGCCTGCGTGATGCATGGTCATGGGAAGCATATTTTGAAGCAGCAAACGCCGCTGTGGCTGGCGCAGCATCCGCATGTGATGGCATTTCACCAGGCACCAAAAGAGTACGGTGGTGATGCGGCATTGCTGGTGTTGATTGAAGTGGATGAGTGGTTGCCGCCGGAATTACCGTGAATGCTGGCATTGAATGCCGGATGCGGCGTTGCCTTATCCGGCCGATAAAATGTGATAATTCAATAAATTGTGATTCATTTCTTAGGCCTGATAAGACGCGTCAGCGTCGCATCAGGCATCAGTGCACAACGACGAGCTACTACAGCATATTCAGTACGTACTGGAATCGACAGGTAGAATCAATAGGTTGCCGCGAGGTGGTATCCACGCGAAGCACCATATCATGAAGCTCTTTGTCGGTAATGGGGTGACGATTTGGTGTTACCGTCACTTTGGCATTGTCACAGCCCGATGAGGTGAAGGTGAGCATCTGCGACACCCAACGACAATAAGCACCACGATCGTCAGTATCACCAAATTTGCTGCCGTCACACAGTTTGCCGTCTTTCATCAGGTAGGTGGAGAGCGTTTTTTCAATTATCCCGCCGGTAGACTGGAGCGCTAACGTCTTATCACGCACAACCCGACTTTCATTCCAGGAGACATCATAAGGCCCTAACGGTATAGGTGGACAAGAAGAGTTACTGACTGTGCGTCCGGAATAGGTTCCCGGACCGGGATCAAGACGATCAATGCTGTCTCCATGTGTCGATACCAGCCACGGGCAGCCATGAACGTTAGTGTCTTCTTTCCAGACTTCAATTTGCATCTCATAACACGTCCAGATCGTCCTTTGTGCACCATTGTCATACTCTGCAAGCCCCGGGCAAGATGATTTGGATATCTCCGTCATCGATATGACCTTTAATGATGGTGCAGGACCAGGCCCCGTCCAGCTTTGCATATCTAACCATCCCATGACCGCACCGTAGGTACCGGGTGTCGCATAAACACCATGATTGACGCTATCGGGGGTAAGAACATCAAGATAATAAACTATCTTCGTTGAGTGGCTTGCATACCCTACTGGTGTATACATTGTTGCGACATAAACCGACGCCTGTGCTCCGGTACTGACAATGAGCAATATCAGCAAGCCCCAAAAATAGCGTAATTTTTTTCATTTAAATATACTCAAACGTTGCGGTTAACTGGGCGGTAAAATCACCGGGCGTTACTTCACGACCCTCTTTTACCTGTAACCATGCTCTGAAATTAAGACTGTTATTGCCATCATTCAGCACAAAGGTCACCCCCGTCGTGTTATTAATAGCAACAGCAGTACCATCAGTAGTTTCCATACCAATGCCTACGCCCTGTGCGCCAGAGGTACCATCCAGAGCGAGGAACCCCGGTTGTCCACTGTCTTCTGTTCCGGTCAGGGTAACTTTTACGCTGTACTGCGCTGGCCCACGGCAATCTTTCAGGCGAAAAACCACCGGTACACGATCGGACTGACCGCGCACCATCAAATCTTTGTAGCTGATATCAGCAAACTGTACCTCTGCCAACGTTCCAGCCTGTTCCACCGGAGTACAGGTTTTGCTCATCAGGTTGCCGTAAAAATGCAAATTATTAGCTGCCAGTGCTGAATGACTCACCAGCACCAGCACACCGCCCAACAGAAGGGTTTGCACCCTGATACATTGATATTTCTTCAGTTTGTTCATTGATAATCCACCTGCAATGTGGCGTAAGCGGAAAAGTTACCGTCAGTCAGCGTGGCATCGGAAGCTTTTACAGGTGCGGCCTTCAACTTCGGCAGGTTGGCGGGTGTCACGTTAAGCGGGGTATTCAGCTTAACGGGCTGACCGTTTTGCTGGAGTTCAATCCCTAATCCCGTGACATCCGTCTGAATCGCCGCATCGTTATAGTTGGTCTGTGTACCGGTCCAGGTTAGCGTCATTACCCAGGCGTCATCGGTAATATCAGGGTCACACGTTATCTGGTACGGAACATCTTTGCGGTAATTAACCCCGTCAATATTGTCGATAATGACGTCGATAAACTGGATCTCAATATCATCGCCATTGCTGACGGTGCAGACCGGAGGTTCGATCAACGTACCCGTGAAGGTGATATCTTCCGGTGCGGCATGCGTTATGGTGCAAAAAGCGGATAATAAAATTAACGAGAGTCGTTTCATTGGTAATCCACCACCATTGTCATGCTGGCGTTAAACTGTGCGCCTGTCAGCGTCACGCCATTCTGTTTGACTGGCACTGCTTTTAGTTGTGGCTGGCTACTGACGCTAAATGGAGTCCAGGTATTGTCGCCAATCGCAAACAGAGAGTTATCTGCTGCATTTTCAATACGAATGCCAAACCCGGTAATTCCCGTGCTTAACACCGTTTCGCCATTGATCGTGGTGGTTGTGCCCTTAAACTGCATCTGAAGGTCATCGCTCAGGCTATTGGCACAGTTCAGGGTATAACCTGCATCTTTGCGATATTCAGTACCATTGATTTTTTTGATGATCACATCACCAAAATCGACGTTACTGCCTTTTACGGTACAAGGAGGTGGTGGGTCTACCAGTACGCGCAATGTCAATGGCACACTTTTCGTTTCACCGGCAAGAGCACTGCCCGTAAGCAGCACTCCTCCCAGCCCGGCCAAAAGTAGTCGTTTCATCTCACACTCCCGGCCTCAGCCTTTGCGGCTCTGCTCTTCATCAACCTGGCAACTGTTACCGTTGCAGGTGAAAAAGAGCGGCATCCGTGCGCCATAGTCGTTGACATAGGTCAGTACCGGTACGCTACCCATCTTCACATTCAGCGGAGCAGAGGTTTTCGGCGACATCACTATTGGCGAGAAACCGGCTGCCGGATTGCCATTTTTCTGTGCGCTGGCATTACTGAAAATGACGTAATACGGCGTCGGGTTATTGACAGTAAATTCCTGACCGTTGCGGGTTAAGGTCACTTTATGCTGCCACGGGTTTTGCGTGGTGTTTTTTTCCAGAGCTTTCGGTCGCCAGAAAAGTTTGATACGCGTCTGAAGGGCGATTTGCAGCGTGTTGGATTTGTTCGATTTCGGCGGAATTTCGCGCACGTTGAAATAGAACATCGATTCCCGATCGGCAGGTAATTTATGAATATCCGGCAGGCCCTGAATTTTTACCTGACCATTCATCATTGCATCAATGCGCTGTACGGGCGGCAATACCGCCAGCGGCGAGCTGATTTTGACGCCCTTTTCATCTTCAATCCAGCTTTGCGCCAGATAAGGCAGTTTGGGGTCGTTATTACGCAGCGTCACACTGATAGATTTATCGCTTTCATTAAAAATCAGGCGAGTACGATCGGGCGTTACTGACGCCTGAGCAGAAAAACTTACCGTTGCTGCCAGTAACGACAGTACCGTTGTCAATGTTTTGGCAGAGAGATGTTTAGTCATGGATCATTCCTTAATCACGTTATTGGTTCGATGAAACAGACATCGGCGGTTCCATTGGTGTCACCTGTTGTGTCTGCTCCTGAATGACGGGTTGAATATCATGCGGTATGACGGGAGCACTTCCCCCCTTTTGCTGGCATGGCAACAACAAGCCATTGAACAGGTCATTCGGTAACGGGTCTGGCAGGCTGATATCGCAGTGAGATTCACCCTCCCAGAAAACGGTCATATGTTCACCCGGTTTAACGCCTGCCAGATAAACATTACCTTCGTCATCAACTAATCCAACTTGTTGTTGATTATCGTTTTTCACTTCCGCCCCAAATGGCGGATGGCTGCCATCCTGCAAGCGCAGCACTGCCATCGCCTTCTCACCGCTGATCACCGCAAATTTACGGTAGCCAATAGCGCCTTCCGTCAGCGTTGCCTGAACCACTGATTTCGTGGCTTCGGCGTTTTCCGGCAGTTTGTTCAAATCGATATAAGCCTGGTTGCGGTAGTAATCATTCACATCTGCCACCACCGCTTTGCCGAACATGTTGGTATAAACGGCGGAACCATTACCTTCAACCGGCACATTAGCAACGCCATCAGCGTCGATTAACAGACGTGTACCGCCCATGTTTTGTGTACGATGCAGCGCCCCGCCGTGAGCGGTCAACGTTGCCCCGCCCTGTAAAGAGATCCCTGCTGAGGTGTATTGCCCTTCATGGTAGTTGGCACTGAGATCAACTTTTGCCAGAGTACCATCGTGGCTGTAGTAGCCATCCACGCTGCTGTGGTTTTCGCTGGTTCCGGCGCTTACCGTGTAGTGGCTGGCGTCATCAATGCGGTGGTACAGGCTCACCTGATTGCTGTCGGCACCGCTGCCATAGTTGCCGTTGTAACTGATGGTGCTGTTGTCGCCCCACGGCAAACTTAAGGACAGATAAACACCCTTGTCGGCACTTTTATCGTATTCGTAGCGATAACCGGTCAGAGAAACGCTCAGGTTGCGAAGGCTTCCT
>ENA-OQCW01000907-OQCW01000907.1-human-gut-metagenome-genome-assembly--contig:-NODE-907-length-14015-cov-2.552563_pt1 | contig 14015 bp, 11 predicted proteins | sample MGYA00242767_ERZ504593 | MGnify/ENA primary metagenome ERZ504593 (study PRJEB26092, sample SAMD00036307) | human gut metagenome | host: Homo sapiens | study: EMG produced TPA metagenomics assembly of... | reverse complement strand
AGTTCATACCGCTAGCTCGTTCCCGACAAACGTCAGCGATTGGCCGAGGTCGAAAGCTGGAAGTTCATCTCGCGCTATTGATCTTGATCTCTCCGTTCGATAATCGTTCCACGAGTGTAGGTTCCCCGTTATTCTCCCGAAGGGTCTCTTGGGCCGTCAGGCTGGCGTTCGTGGCTAGACAAAGCAAGAAAAGTAGAAAATGTTTCCTCATACGATAGATTTAGTTGGTAACAGACTACAAAGTACAAATTGTTTTGGATATCGATTTGAGTGCGGTTGGATTAATGAGAAAAACCCGGCGAACCATGATGTCGGCCGGGTCTCTGCTCTCTGTAAATTTGTCAAGATCTTCAGAGTGTTTGCTCGATAACTTGAGCCGTACGTTCTACTTTTTTTGCCAATATCGCGGAGCGCTTGTAATAACGTCTGCTTTTCTTCATACGTGAATTGCACCTCTTTGCCATGGATCATTAAGCCGTTTATACGTTGGCTCAACCATGCCCTGCTTTTGTTGAAATAAGTACGTGCGATATAAGACCAAGAGATCGATTCATATATACCGTCAAGTTTGTTTCTGAGAACGTTGTCGATTAACTTATCGGCTCTGGCGCAGGCATCATTTGCCCCTGCGATAAACGCTTCGTTGACCAACTGTTTTTCTTCGTCACTTTTAGAGTCGATAAACGCTGTTACTTCAGAGCGGAAAGCCTTGCGCTCTTCATCTGTATCCAGAAGCATGAATTTACTTTTTAATGTTTCCAGTTCTTGATTGAGTTGATCGTAATTTGCCATATGTTGTTCTGTTAAAAAGTTCCAGTGAAAAGATCTTTTAGAAAGTACTCCTTTAGGAGTACTTTCTGTTAACCTTTCAACTTGAGTAACAACAATAACCTGTCTAAATGCAGGTCTATTTGCTTTTCAAGTTCCCCTTCTGAGGTTTTTTGCGCTAAAATATCCCAGTAGAGAGAATAGAACAGAAGATTTTTCTTTTCATGTTCTATCAGAGCCTTTAGCTCTTTTTGGTTATCATCCATCTAAAAGATCTTGACCTTACAAAGGTAGGTAAACAAATGTTTATCAACAAGAGGTTGTCGATTTATTTTATGCTCCCGATAGTATGATCATAAATACTTTATGCCTAGGTTCCGCTTTTTTTACCTACTTTTGTACGAAAAGAAGAGTAGTATAAGTATGATTAAGGCAGTATTTTTTGACATTGACGGTACGTTGGTAAGTTTCAAGACGCATAAACTACCGGACTCCACGGTCCGGGTCTTGGACCTGTTGCGAGAAAAGGGAATCAAGGTTTTCATCGCTACCGGCCGCCAGTTGCAATCTATCAATAACCTCGGGACGCAAGAGTTCGATGGTTATGTTACCTTGAACGGAGGATATTGCTTGGCCGGAAAAGATAAGGTTATCTATAAACATAATATCCCGTCGGAGGATATAGAGGCGTTGATCCGCTATCAAGAGATGAGCTAGCGTTCCCCGTGCGCCTTGGTGGAGGAAGATGGGATTTACCAGAACTACGTGGATGATTCTGTGCGACAGCTTTACGACATGCTAGACTTCCCTCATCCTCCCTTGCGTCCTTTGCGTGGCAACTGGGGGTAAGGAAGTATACCAGCTGATAGCCTTTTTCTCTCCCGGCCATGAAGAACGTATCATGTCCGTCTTGCCGCATTGCGAGGCTACTCGTTGGAACCCGCTATTTGCGGATGTCGTGCCGCGGGGGAGCAGTAAGGCGGTAGGGATCGATAAGATCATCGAGTATTACGGGATCTCGCTCCACGAGACGATGGCTTTTGGCGATGGAGGCAACGATATGGCCATGCTTCGCCACGCCGGGATCGGGGTAGCCATGGGTACGCCGGCGACGAGGTGAAAGAGGCGGCGGATTACGTGACCGACTCCGTAGATGACGATGGTGTCATGAACGCTTTAAGACATTTCGATGTTATATAAATAAACAGTTTAATAACGCTAAATCACAAACGCTATGATTGATGAATTGGTAAGCTATAATCGTGAGTTCGTAAAGAACAAGGGGTATGAGAAGTATATCACGAATAAATATCCCGATAAGAAGATCGCCATCGTGTCTTGCATGGATACCCGGCTGACCGAGTTGCTACCCGCCTCCTTGGGCATCAAGAATGGAGACGTGAAAATTATAAAGAACGCGGGGGCGATCATATCCCACCCCTTCGGAAGCGTTATCCGGAGCTTGATGGTGGCGATTTACGAGCTTGGGGTTGTAGAGGTAATGATAATCGGGCATACCGATTGCGGAGCCAAGCACATGAATAGCTCCGAGATGATCGAAAAGATGAAAGAGCGGGGAATTCCGCAGGAACGAATAGATATGATCCGATATTGCGGTATAAACTTCGAGTCGTGGTTGCGGGGATTCGAGACCTCCGAGGCTTCCGTGCACGAGACCGTGGAGCAAATTCGGAATCATCCGCTGGTTCCGTCGGATATAACGGTAAGAGGGTTTGTAATAGACTCTGTTACAGGTGAATTAACGCCGGTGGAGTAATCCCCGGCGTATTTAGACTTATTTGCACAAGTCATAAATAATCGAAAAAATGAAATATTTTATTATGTTTTACAACATTGTTTCGGATAAAATGGTTATCTTTGTAACGAATTAAGAAAGAAAGATCGTTTTAGGATTATTTATTAACTGGCTTTCCAAGCGTGGGAAGCGTAAAACAAAAAGATTATGATGATGAGAGAAAATGAGAAAAGCCTTCGTGCTTTAGCGATGTTGCGTTATCAAGCAGATCGTTACCAGTCAGCTGGCAATGGTGCCATGAGTCAGCGATTAAACGCTGAGATCCGTCGCCTTATGAGCGAAATGAGTGTAGATGCGGATAAGAACTAAAAGACCGCGTCTTTTTAAGTAAAGAATTAAAGTAAGAAATAAATTAGATGTCATCTCTTACCTCCGTTCAAAACGGAATGGTGAGAGATAGGAAATGAGGATTACCTTTGGCGATACGGCCGGGTGAGCCTTTTTTTTTCGTGCCCTTTCCTTTCCTTCTCCTTCGCATATCAGGGAAATTACTTATATTTGTGGATGAAAAAGCTAAAACAATAATCATTTGAATCACAAAACGATGAAAAAACGACAGGATTACTCTTAATGTCGCTGGCATTAAGTACGGCTCTTTGGGCGGAAAGTCCGGAGAAGAAAGGTTTGGAGGTGATAAATAGATCGACCGCCGAGGCGCATATCGGTTTCTTGGCCGATGATGATCTGGAGGGCCGTGAGGCCGGTTTCCGTGGAGGCCGTATAGCGGGCGATTATATCGTGGCGAACCTGAAATCATTGGGTATCGACCCTGTAGGAGACTCTTATTACCATCCGTTTGAGGCTTACCATATGGAACGCCAGAAGAGAGGGGCCCGCTGGCAGGTGCAGCCGGATTCCATAGCGGCTATCAAGCAAACCGGTGTTTTCCAGAAACTTTCCTTGAATAATATCTTGGGTAAGATAGAGGGCAAGAACCCGAGTGAGATCGTGATCGTCGGCGCTCACTATGACCATCTGGGTATCGACCCGATGCTGGATGGCGACCAGATCTATAACGGGGCGGACGATAACGCTTCCGGAGTCTCTGCCGCTTTTGCAGATAGCGAGGGCTTTCCTTGCCACGGGCCAGCAACCGGAGCGAACCGTTATATTCGCTTTCTGGGACGGCGAGGAGAAAGGGCTTCTCGGATCGAAAGCCTTCGTTCAGTCTTTTCCAGAGATAAAGAACGTGAAAGGATATTTGAATTTCGATATGATCGGCCGTAACAATAACGAGGCGAAGCCTACCCATGTGGTTTATTTCTATACAGAGGCGCACCCTGCTTTCGGCGATTGGCTGAAGAACGATATCAAGAAATACAACTTGAATCTGGCACCGGATTATCGTCCGTGGGATAACCCGGTAGGAGGGAGTGATAACGGTTCCTTCGCAAAGATAGGTATCCCTATTATCTGGTATCATACCGACGGGCATCCGGATTACCATCAACCGAGCGACCATGCCGACCGGATTAATTGGGACAAGGTGGTGAATATCACGAAGGCCTCGTTCCTTAATATGTGGTATATGGCGAATGAGAAAGATTTTTAGAGATTATACGTCTTTTTCAATAGAAGATATCTAATAAAAGTAAGTTAACTTCATCGGCAAAGTAAGTTAACTTACTTTGGCATTTTAATTAACTTACTTTGCCGATGAAGCTGGCTTGCTTTTATATTCTGAAAAAACGCTTGAATTACTGTAATTTCATATCTTACTGCAGATACTTAGTTCTACATGAACTCAAGTCGATTTTAACTTAAAATCGTTTATATTTCTAATTTTATATTGTAAAACATAAAAAATAAGGGAGGATTTATTTAATTATAATAACACAATGTAATGAATATTTCATATCTTTGCCTCCGATATAAAATGTGCTAGGTATTTTGGCGCCAACTAAATAAAACAACTTCTACTTAAGAAAAGTTCATGTAGGACTCCGATAGTTAGCCATTTTTTATTTGAACTTAATTACGCTAGAACTCAGGAGTGAGTGTATGTATGTGAATAATTTTAAAAGACAAATGTTTCGCCAAGACATTGTCTAATTATTTATTAATAAAACCATCAGTTATGTTGAAAAACTTTAAACCTGTCAGCTTAATTCTATGTGCGGGTGCGTTATGCTTCTCGGGAAGCATGTATGCCAACATCGCACCTGTTGAGCAAGGTACCTCTATCTCCCAGCAAAACGGGAAAGTAACAGGTACAGTGGAAGATGATTTCGGCCCAGTGACCGGAGCGTCAGTTGTCGTGAAAGGAACGTCTAATGGAACGATTACCGATATGGACGGTAATTTCACTTTGGATGGCGTCAAGAATGGTGATGTAATCCAAATCTCATTCATTGGTTACTCCACCATGGAGCTTACGTATACCGGTAAGCCGGTAGGCGTTATCAAATTAGCGGAAGACACCCAGAAATTGGATGAGGTCGTGGTTACGGCCTTGGGCATCAAGCGTGAGAAGAAAGCGTTGGGATATGCTACGCAAGAATTGAAAGGAGACGAACTTGTAAATGCACGGGAAAGTAATATTGCGAATGCGTTATCTGGTAAAGTATCGGGTTTGCAGGTAGTTCGTTCTAGTAGTGGCCCTGGCGGTTCTTCAAAAATTGTATTGCGTGGTAATAATTCATTAACTGGATCTAATCAGCCGTTGATTGTTGTCGATGGTATTCCAATGGATAACTTTACTGGAGGAGTTGATGATGCTTGGGGTAATAGCGGCGTGGATATGGGTAATGGTTTGTCAGATATCAACCCGGAAGATATCGAATCCATGAACGTGTTGAAAGGAGCTTCAGCCGCCGCGTTATATGGTTCTCGTGCAGGTAATGGCGTAATTTTGATTACGACGAAATCGGGTAAAAAGCAAAGTGGATTAGGTATTACTGTAAATGCCGGAGTTACAGTGGAAAGCATGTTTTTGAAACCAGAATTACAGAATACGTATGGTCAGGGTACAAATGGCATATATAATGTGAAAGACCGTTCAAGCTGGGGCCTGTTGCCGATGGTTCCGTAACAATTGATCGCTGGGATGGGCAGGAAGTCCAGATGTATACTTATGATAATATAGATGCTTATTTCCAGAAAGGAACTTCATTCAATGAAGGTGTATCTTTTCAGCAGAGCTATGATGGGACGGCGGTATTCGCCTCAATTAATCGCTCTGATGATAAGGGCATCGTTCCGGGTGCATCATTAAATAAAACGTCTCTTACTTTGCGTGGAACAAGCGAGTTCGGTCCGGATAAAAGATGGAAATTAGATGCAAAAGCCAACTATTTAAATAATAACGCAAAGAATCGTCCAATCCAAGGTATTAACCAATCGAATGCCTTTAGTACGATCTATAATTTACCACGATCGCTGGATATTAGGGATCTGGAGAACTGTTTGGACGAAAATGGAAATATGATTTGGTGGGATACCGAGAGTACTCCCCAAGAAAATCCGTATTGGATTAAAGATTATAGAACAAATCAAGACTCTCGTAATCGTTTGTTAGGTACAATTTCTCTTTCTTATAAGATAACGGACTGGTGGAACCTCGAGCTAAAAGGCGGTACGGACTATTATACGACTACGACTACAAATAAGGTATATTCTGGTGGTAATGTGAATCCGAAAGGGCGTTACTCTGAGAAGTCGGAGACTTTTTATGAGAACAACTATAGTTTCTTGACTACCTTTAAGAAAGATAACCTTTTTAGCAAGTTTGGTGGTTTTGTGACCGTGGGTGGAAACTTGATGATGCAACGCCGTAAGAAATTAGAGGCTGGTACGGGTGATTTATTGATTCCGAATCTATTTGCGATGTCTAATGCCGCTGACAAGAATAATATGACGCATACATCTGAAGATGTACAGCGCAAGATGAATTCTATTTACGGTTCTTTGCAAATGAACTGGGATGGCTGGCTGTTTATGGATATTACGGCTCGTAATGACTGGTCTTCCACTATGAGTAAAGAAAACCAATCTTATTTTTATCCTTCGGTTAGCTTATCTGGTGTTATTTCAGATATGGTGGAAAAGGTTGGCGGTACAATGCCGGAATGGATGAGTTTCGCTAAGGTTCGTGCTTCTTATGCGGAAGTAGGTAATGACCTTGATCCATATCAATTGTATACTGTATTCAAGGTTGATAAAGATCCAAATGGTAACCCAACTGCAGCTCTAGGAACTACTTTATATGATTCTTCTGTACGTTCAGAGTTGATTAAATCTTGGGAAGCCGGTATTGATTTGAAGTTTTTCAATAATCGATTAGGTATTGATGCGGCTTGGTACAAATCTAATGCTACCCGCCAATTGCTAGATTTGGCAATGGATCCATTTTCTGGTTATTCCAAACGTAAGATCAATGCAGGTAATATTCAAAATTCAGGTGTGGAATTAATGCTTTATGGTACTATTTTGCAGAATCCTAGAGGCTTAAATTGGGAAACAACATTGAATGCTTCCTTCAATAAAAATAAAATCATAGATTTGTATGAAGGAGTAAATGAATATGGCATCAAGACTTTTGATGATTTAAAGATTGTAGCCCGTACGGGTAGTTATTATGGCGATATTTATGGTAAAAAAGTTCCAACGTGTTGAAAGTGGGGAACATGCTGGTAAAATTATTGTAGATGCTCAAGGTTTACCATTAGTTACTTCAGATGATTATTATCTGGGGAATCAACAGCCTGATTGTATGTTGGGATGGACTAACTCGTTCTCTTATAAAAATATTTCTTTGAGCTTTTTGATTGATGCTCGTATTGGTGGAAATATTTACTCAGCGACCACTGCTAATTTGTACAAGGCAGGTAATGCCGCAGGTACCGTTATAAATGGAACCCGTGAGGAATTTGTAGTTCCGAATTCAGTGACTTCTGATGGAAATGGTGGTTATACGGCAAATTCTAATGCTGTTACTCCTGAATTGTACTGGGGACGTGCTGCCGGAGGTAATATCGGTGTGGGTGAGGCATTTTTATATGATGCTACTAATATTCGTCTACGTAATATTACCGTTGGTTATGATTTTGAGAAAAAATGGTTAGAGAAAACCCCATTACAGAAAGTACGTGTATCATTCGTGGCGAATAACGTTTGGATGATTGTAAATCATTTGGAAGGTATTGATCCGGAATCTATTTCGGCTACAAATTCCAATGCTACTGGTTTTGAGAATGGGGCAGCTCCGACTTCTCGCTCTTTCACATTTAATGTAACAGTTGGTTTCTAATAAGAAAGATGATTTTAAGTATGAAAACATTAAAAAGAACAATAATAGGGTTAGCTTCATTAGCCGTTTTATTTACTGCATGTAACGACTTTGAGGAAATAAATAAAGACCCGAATGCCGTAGATGAAAGTGCGATCAAAGTATCTTATCTACTGAATAAATCAATCATGGGGGCACAGCAGAACCCGCATATCGCAGAGCGTGTGTTCGTGTATCAATGGAAAAGTGCGGCTCGTTTTGAACGTCGTAGTGGTTTAGCTACAGGTGCGAATTATAATGATTATAATACGGACTACTTTGGCGTTGATTATGGAGTGGGATGGCTGAACAATGTTAATATGGCCGTGAAAATTGGTACGGAACGTGCCGCCAATCCGGAGTATCCTTATGAGAACAATTTGCTACAGATGTCTCGTATTTGGCGGGCTTATGTCATCTCTGAATTGGCTGATAACTTTGGTCCTGTGCCTCCGGCAAACGCTTTTGATGGTATCGTAGAATATAAGAGTATAGAAGATATTTATGATTTTATTATTTCTGAATTGAAAGATGCCGCTGGCAAGATAGATGTAAATGCGGATATGAGCGCTATTACATCAGAGAAAACGGATGCTTTCTATGATGGTGATGCCTCTAAATGGATAAAGTATGCGAACTCATTACGCTTGCGCTACGCTATGCGTTTATCTGCTGTAGATCAAGCTAAAGCAAAGGCTGCTTTTGAGGATGCCGCTTCGACGAATAATTTTATTACTACGCAAGATGAAATTGCTCAGGTGCAAGAAAAAGGCGGTTGGACTGATCTTGATGGTGTGATGTCTCGTCCTTGGAATGCCCAACCCATTTCGGTCACCATTAATAATATGATGATTGGCCTAGGAGGAATCGATTTCCAAGTTCCTGCGGCGATAAAAGAGGATGTGGTATTGAAAGATGCTCGTAATTATCTAGGCCTTCGATTAGAAAAACACTTACCGGTTTCTACGAATGATCCGGCTGCAGGCTATTTCTTTGATGCTCTTCCTTCAAAGATTGATCCTCGTGCTACTAAGTTGTTTCATATTCCGGGATATGATGATGGTACTGTTTATTTCTCTAATATCGGTTTGGCTGATAAGGCTCGTTTAGCGGATCCTGCTACTGGAAATGTTGAGGATAACAATAAGACATATTTGGAGTTGAACGTGAAATATACTTGGAATACTTGGGTTGCTGGAAAATGGGATAAATACTCAGCGCTAACCAGCGAATTGACAGGAGCAAGTAAGACTTATCCTTCTTTATCCAAGATATATCGTGAAAGTACGAATAAGCGTGTATGGTTTGGGCCGTGGGAGACGGAGTTCTTATTGGCTGAAGCTGCGTTGTATGGTTGGAACGTGTCTGGTAGTGCGAAATCTCATTATGAGGCTGGTATAGCAGCTAGCTTTGAATATCACGGTGTATCTGAGTTCTTAAATGATTATTTGAGTTCTACGGAATATAACCGTGTAGGTACTTCTGTCGCTTTTGATCATACGGCGGAAGCAAAGTCTTATACGGCTGAATATGTAGATGGTTATACTGGTGAGAAAAAGACTACTACTTATACTTATCCGAAAAATTCTATTTATAAGAATGGTACGGTCAATAATGATAAGCTGACAAAGATAATCTCGCAAAAATACTTGGCACAGGTTCCTTGGTTACCTTTAGAGGCATGGTCTGATCATCGTCGTTTAGGTTTGCCTTTCTTTGAGAATCAAGCTGTTGAGATAGATTATAACGTTTCTAGTAACGAGTTGCCTCTTACTCGTGCTAACTGTAAGGAATGTAAGTGGGAATTCTATCAAGAACGTCTGCGCTATCCAGCGAATATGGAAATCAATAGTAAGGATAGTTATATGAAAGCTGTTGAGCTATTGGGTGGAGCTGATTTAATTTCTACTCCGCTATGGTGGGCTAAACATTGATTTATATGAAAGAGGTGTGTCAAAAGCCCTGTTTTGTGTATTTGTGCCGACCGCTATTATAAGCAATCTAACAATTGCCCATCGTAAGCCCCTGCCGACTGCGGTCGAAAGGTGCTTATGATGGGCATTCTAATAAACGTAGTATATCTTACTTGACCAACGCAGTATATATTATTGGGGCAACGCAGTATATATATATTGTCCATTCCTAAAATCACTTGTCACTAAACTCACGACCTTCCTGGTTTACTGAGATACCGGAGTGATACTCATCTCTCTCCGGTTACTCTTGTATATGTTAAACTCAAAACATATCTGCCCTTTTTATGTTTATACAGGATAAATGACATTCGTTGACGCAAAAACTAAAACATTGTCTATCAAAATAAACAAAAAACAGTAGTTATGTTGAAAAGATTCAGACCAGTCAGCTTAATCCTGTTGGTAGGGGCGCTTGGGTTCTCGGGAAACTTATACGCCACGCCTATGCCCGGGATTCCGAAGGTTGACATTTCCCAGCAAAACGCAAAGGTGTCGGGAATAGTTGAGGATGCCTTAGGACCCGTTACCGGGGCGTCCGTAATCGTGAAAGGAACTACCAATGGTACTATGACCGACTTGGACGGGCATTTTACTTTGGATAACGTGAAGAAAGGGGATATCATACAGATATCGTTTATCGGTTATACCTCGCAAGACATCCCATATACCGGCCAGTCCGAGATTACGGTTAAACTCGTGGAAGATACCCAGAAACTCGATGAGGTGGTGGTGACTGCCTTGGGTATGAAACGAGATAAGAAAGCCTTGGGCTATGCCATGCAGGAGTTGAAAGGGGACGACCTCTTGGCCTCCCGTGAGCCGAATTTGGCGAACTCCCTTTCCGGTAAGGTTTCCGGTTTGCAGATCGTCCGTTCAAGCAATGGCGTAGGAGGGTCCTCTAAGATCGTACTTCGTGGTAATAACTCATTGACGGGTAGCAACCAGCCCTTGATCGTCGTAGACGGTACCCCGATGGATAACTTCACCGGTGGCGTGGATGATGTATGGGGTAACTCCGGAGCGGACATGGGTAACGGCCTTTCGGATATCAACCCGGAAGATATCGAGTCCATGACGGTATTGAAGGGTGCTTCCGCCGCCGCCCTTTATGGCTCACGTGCCGGTAACGGTGTGATCTTGATCACTACCAAGTCCGGACGTAAGAATGAGGGACTCGGTATTACGATCAACGCCGGTATCACCGCCGAGACGATTTTCCTGAAACCTGATTTACAGAACGACTTCGGACAAGGCTCCGTGGGCGTTTACGATAACCAATCCCGCCTTAGCTGGGGACCGAAAGCCACGGGACAAATGGTAACCGATTGGAGAGGCAATCAAATCCCCCTGCATACTTATGATAATATCGACGCTTTTTTCCGCACCGGAACCTCCTTTAACGAGGGTGTCAGCTTCCAGCAGAACATAAAGGGGACGGCGGTATTCGCCTCCGTAAACCGTTCCGACGATGCTAGCATCACCCCACGCTCAAAACTAAACAAGACGAATATTACCTTGCGTGCCACCACTTTCTTGGATGAGGCGGAAAAGTGGAAAGTAGATGCCAAGGTGAATTATATCAATCAAAACGCACATAACCGCCCGATTCAGGGCGTGAATCCCTCGAACGCTTTCAATACGATCTATAACCTGCCTCGTTCCTTGAATATCCGTGAGTTTGAGGATGACGTGGATGAGCAAGGCAATATGATTTGGTATGACGCCTCCAAGAATCCGCAGGAGAACCCTTATTGGGTGACCCGTTATCGCCAGAACGAGGATACCCGTAACCGTTTGTTAGGAAATATCTCCTTGAAATATGCCCCGACCGATTGGTTCGATATTGAGTTGAGAGGTGGTACGGATTATTATACCACGACGAAGAGCGAGAAAGTATATGCCGGTGGTAATACCAGTCCGAGAGGTCTGTATACCGAGGGATCGGAGACCTTCTATGAGAATAACTTCAGTTTCTTGGCTACGGCCCGGAAGGATAACTTGATCGATCGGCTGGGAGGCTTCGTTACTTTCGGTGGTAACTTGATGCTCCAGCAGCGTAATAAGATGAACGCTTCTGCCGGAGAGTTGTTGGTGCCGAACTTGTTCTCGCTGAATAATGGCGTGAATAAGCCAACAGTCACTTCCGAGTTGATCCGCCGTCGTATGAATTCCTTGTACGGGTCGTTGCAGTTGAACTGGGATGGTTATCTGTTCTTGGATGTTACGGCACGTAACGATTGGTCGTCTACGATGTCGAAAGCCAACCGCTCTTATTTCTATCCGTCTGTCAGCTTCTCCGCGGTGATCTCTGATATGTTGCCGAAGATTGGCGGAAGCATGCCGGATTGGTTCTCTTTCGCTAAGGTACGTGCCTCCTTCGCTGAGGTAGGTAACGACTTGGACCCGTATCAATTATATAACTTCTACTCTGTAGGCAAGGACCCCAACGGGAATACGACGGCGAAACCGGGTAAGGTACTTTACGACTCGGACGTACGTAGTGAGTTGATTAAATCATGGGAGGCCGGTTTCGATATCCGTTTCTTCAATAACCGATTGGGCTTGGATGCCGCTTGGTATAAGTCCAACGCTACCCGCCAGTTACTGGATTTACCGATGGACCCGTTCTCCGGCTATGCTTCCCGTAAGATTAATGCGGGTAACATTCAGAACGAGGGTTTGGAGATCTCCTTGAACGGTACGATTCTAGACAATCCCGCCGGATTGAGCTGGAGCTCTACGGCGCAGTTCTCCTTGAACCGGAATAAGATCAAAGAATTATACGAGGGCGTGAATCTATATGATATAAAGACGTTCGACGCTATCCAGATCGTAGCTCCGGTAGGTGGTTATTATGGTGAGATCTACGGGCAGACCTTTATGCGTGTGACCGATGAGAATAGTCCTCACTATGGAAAGATCGTCGTAGGTGATGACGGTTTGCCTTTGATCTCTACCGAGAAGTCGAAAGTAGGAAACCAGAGTCCGGATTGGATGATGGGTTGGACCAATAATTTCTCTTATAAAGGTTTTAACCTGAGCTTCTTAATAGACTTCCGTATCGGTGGTAGCATCTATTCGGCGACAGCCTCCAACCTGTATACCCGGGGTAACGCCGCCGGAACAGTGGTGAATGGTGATCGTGCCGAATTCGTGGTACCGAATACCGTGGTTCAACAGGGCAGTGGTTATGCGGAGAATACGGTCGCCGTCACTCCCCAGAACTATTGGGAACGTATTGGGTCTACCGGAAATTATGGTTTACCAGAGGTTTATACCTATAGCGCCACCAATGTCCGTTTGCGTAATATCACCTTTGGCTACGAGTTCAATCGACAGATGTTGAAGAAAACGCCTTTCCAGCGTGTACGTCTATCCGCTACTTGTAACAATGTTTGGATGATCCATTATAACTTGCCGGGTATCGACCCCGAGTCCGTTGCCGCCACGAATACCAACGCTACCGGATTCGAGAATGGAGCCGCGCCGACCAGCCGTTCCTATACGTTTAATGTAACCGTGGGATTCTAATGGAATACATGATAATTTGAATTACGATAAAAATGATGAAGATGAAAACAAGAAATATACTTTTTACCGGACTGGTATCGGTGGCCGCTCTTCTTTCTTCCTGTAATGACTTTCAGGAGATCAATGAGGACCCGAATCTTGTGGGAGAGGATAAGGTGAAGCCCCAATGGTTCCTGAATGCCTCTATCATGGGAGACCAGATGAACCCAGAGATAGCCGAGCGTATCTTTATCTTGTACTGGGACCGTGCTTCCCGTTTCAATAGGGGAAGTGGTTTTACGATCGGTACGGATAACAATGATTATAGTACGATCTACTTGAGTAATGATTACGCCGTAGGTTGGCTGAATCAAGTGACCAAAGCGATCCAGCTGGGAGAGCGGATGGTTGCCAATGGGGAGGCGGATACCTATCCCTATTATAAGAACGTAATCCAGATGTCCCGTATCTGGCGTGCTTACTTGAACTCGGAAGTCGCTGACGGTTTCGGGCCGATCCCAGCGTTAGCCGCTTTCTCCGGTGTACCGGCTGAGTACGATAGTGTAGAGGCTATCTATCAATTTATATTGAAAGAGTTACGGGAAGCTGAGTCTGCGTTGGACCCCTCCTTGGATATGTCCGCTATGGCTAACGAGGATGCTTTCTATGCGGGAAATGT
>ENA-OQCW01000904-OQCW01000904.1-human-gut-metagenome-genome-assembly--contig:-NODE-904-length-14039-cov-4.080003_pt1 | contig 14039 bp, 13 predicted proteins | sample MGYA00242767_ERZ504593 | MGnify/ENA primary metagenome ERZ504593 (study PRJEB26092, sample SAMD00036307) | human gut metagenome | host: Homo sapiens | study: EMG produced TPA metagenomics assembly of... | reverse complement strand
CTTCGTCATCAAAGACATCTTCGATGGTTTTGTTCATAGAGATCTTCGTCTTTGTCATAACAGTTTCATGATCTCCATGCAGCCTTTCTGACTTAAATTGAATTTTCCATCTGTGTGTGCATCTTTTCCGCGTTGTACGGTTGCACGGCAAAGAGAATAGTTCGGATCATGCTTGTTGAGCCAGTAATATTCGTCAAGAACAGAAGCACCAGGGGTCTCAAGAGAAGGGATGCTGTGGAAGAGATCCCAAAGGCATTCAAAATGATCTTCCATCTCTCTGCCACCTCGCATGATATAGCCGCGGGAAGGATCGAAAATTCCGTCGCAGGCTCCTCCTGCAATATCCATCGCCTCTAAAATGTGAATATGAGGTCCCGGCATCTGGGCATCTCTTACGAGAAAGCATGCGGCTGCGAGTGCTGCGAGCCCGCTTCCTACAATGTAAGCGTGTTTCTCATCAACTCCGTCAGGTTTTTCCGGACGTGCAAACGCTTCATAATTTCCGTTGGAATAGTAGATTCCTTTGCTGTTTTTCTCATGCTTGCCTCGTTCTGTGTTCCGATAGTCGGAAGATTTGGAAACACTTTTTGAGGAAGAAGTGTGAGATTCTACATCGGATTTTTTCTTTAATAAAATGGCGGCGCCTGCTCCTGCGGCAACTGCGGAGGCAACACCGATCGCTAATTTTTTCTTTGCCATATAGATGACCACCTTTCTGAAATAACTACATTGCTTTCTTCTGTACTTTCAGCATAGACGTTCTTTTCTTTTGTGGCAATTTACAAAGAGAGGGAGATGATTATTTTTTTATCATTCCCCTTGTTTTGTAAAATTATGAATGGAATTTGCAATTGTTCCGTGCATGGTCACGCAGATATTATGTACGATTTCTTCATAATTTTCTTTCATGCCATGTTTGATCCAGTCGAGCATAAGACCGACAAAGCTGTATTTGTAAAATTCAGCAATAAATTTCTTTGCATGTTCAGAGATTGGTGTCTGGGCGGCCTGCTCTTCGACGACACCGGCGATCAGCTCGTAAGTAAGGTGAAAGAGATAATTTTCAATCTGTTCCCGGCTGAGGCAGCGGTAAGCATTTAGGATGAAAGGTTTATTTTCAAAAACGACTTCAAAAATTTGAAGAAGTCCTTCCTGCCAGGTGTCATAAGTTTTCTTTCCCTGAAGTGCTTTCGTTGCATCTTCCAGGCATGACCATTCTACAAGATCATAAATATCCTTAAAATGATAGTAGAAGGCCATGCGGCTGATTCCGCAGTCTGATGTGAGATCATTGATCGTGATCTTGTCTAGGGGTTTTTTTTAATAAGAGTTTTTTTAATGATGCTTCCAGCGCGTATTTCGTAATATTAGACATTTGCCATTCCTCCAGATCATCCGCGATAACAGGCACGGAGGAAGGAGTCGCGGATTTCCGTGCCTATAAAAAATGATATTTTACAAAATTGGAAAATGATTTTGCTAAGATAAGCTAAGTATAGCATACAAATAGAAGGATGTAAAAATGATAAAAAATTGCTTGCATTTTCAGAACAGATATGATATAAATATATACTAGTTGAGGCAATTTGCTTCAAGAAAATGGATGGATTCCCGAGTGGCCAAAGGGGGCAGACTGTAAATCTGTTGGCAACGCCTTCGAAGGTTCGAATCCTTCTCCATCCATTTAAAATACTTTGTATGCCGCAGTGGCGGAACAGGCAGACGCACAGGACTTAAAATCCTGCGGGACTTATACTCCCGTACCGGTTCGATTCCGGTCTGCGGCATTATTGAAAAAAGTGGAAGAAACTTTTGATTGAGTTTCTTCCACTTTTTTTGTGCTGTTTTTTGGGTATGCGGAATCGGATGTGTGTCGGTAGAGTTAATCGCGATATATCTGGAGAAACTGTTCCCGGACACTCTGGATGTAAGAACGGCTTACAGGAATCTGTCTTCCATCTTTCAGGCAGAGATATCCCGGCAGGAAAGCAGATAATTGTTCGAGGTTGATGAGATAGCTCCGATGGCATAAAGTGAAGGAAGGGGAAAGCTGAGCTAAAATAGAGGAGAGCTTTTCTGCCGTGTAAAAAGTATCATGGAGGGTGTAGACAGCCGTTTTCCGGAGTAGCCGTTCCATATAGCAGATATCTTTCTGGAGAATTTCTGTTTTCTTTTTGTTCCAGGAAAGAGTCAGAATCAGATGGCTGTGCTCCTCAATCTTTTGCAGTGCTTTTTGAACGGCAGGTTTTAGATAAAGTTCTAATTCCGGTTTATAGATGAAGTAGGTATGTGCAGTCTCGTAAACCGGGCTGACATATTTTAGATATTGACTGACAAAGATGATCTGTATGTCCGGGCAGTATTCAGATAGTCGTGATGAGAGAGTGATTCCCGATGCATCACCGAGCTCGATATCCATAATCGCCAGATCATAGATGATATGGGAATCCTGGATATCTGACAGCATTTCCTTACCGGATGTATAGTGTGTCAGAGTTATATTCTTTGGAAGGACAGCTGTCAGCAGTTCTTTCATCTTGTTTGCATGTGTTTCAATGTCTTCGCAAATTGCAATATGTATCATTTGAAATTGGATACCTCCTGTTTTCCTGGTAATTGAGAATGATGGAGGAATCAAAAGAATCTCCCTGATCTGTAAAGTGACAGATTCCTCCATATTTTTCAACGATTGTCTCTATAATTCCAAGACCGAATCCATGACGGATTGCAGCAGATTTTGTAGTTGTTTTTTGAAATGTCCGAGCCGGTGTTTTTGTATTTTCCATATGAATGCAGAGCATGGTTCCCTCTGTATGAATTTGCAGATGGATTTCAGGTGTAGCTTTTTCAGATTGGATACATGCTTCGATACCATTGTCCAATAGATTAAATAGAATGCAGGATAGTTCGGATGCAGAGAAATTTTTCAAAAGCTGGAGATCCGGAAGAAGGATCTGATAATTGACAGAAATTCCATACCGGTGAGCCTCCTCTTGTTTGAATTGCAGGACAGCGTTTATGTAAGAATCTGCACAATAGGAAGCAGGATTACTTCTGGAAGGACGAAGTAAGAGTGACTCCAGAGAAGAAAGTGCTTCTGTATATTGCTCGGAGCGGATTGCTTTTTGTATTGTTTCCAGATGATGATAGAAGGATTTTTTGTTGTGGATAGTATCTTTCTGCAGGTTGGATAATTGTTGCTCCTGAATGGAGGATACTTCCTGCTGTTGCTTTAACAGAGCAAGTTCGCTTTTTGTGTTCTGTTCTTTTACCATCTGAAAAAAACCGATCCCAAAGAATAAGATAGCGGAAAGTGATGCCGTTGCACTGAATAGTTCAGTGATGCAAAATAGCAGAGAAGTAGTGGGGAGAGATAGAAAAGCAAGGAAAAGACCACCCGCGGACAGAGGCATCAATAGTAGGCTTAAAAAGAAAAAGATTCTATATTTCATAAGCTAATCCGCCTCCTTTTGTTTCATAAGTTCTTCGAGATAAGCAGATACTTCATCCCAGTGACCATCCTTTGCCAGATATGTCATTGTGGTCAGGTGATTAGAACTGTCATGTTCCCAGCGCCGGATAGCACGGTATTTTTGCTCAAGTGTCCGTGTATATTCCGATTGACTTTTTGACTTCTGTCTTTGCAGAAGAAGAGATTGTTTTCTCTGTTCTGCTTCTTCAAAGATTCTGCAGGTTTTTGAAATATAAAAGAAAAAAAACAGAAGCAGGATAAGGCTGATGCCTACATGGATCAACAGGGTGGAGGGTTTGTCGCTGTCTATCTGGGCAAATAAAATATTTGACAGATTGTACATACAGATAATAGGAAGGATTAGTTTTAAAACAGAAGATTCCGGGACAAATCCATAATAATATCTGAGCTTTGGAAGCAATTTCTTATAGAAGAAATATAAACAGAACACATACACAGAGGTATATAGAGACAATGTTTTGAAGTCGTAGTTTAAAAACAGCATTGTACTCTCAAGTGTATTATCTGGAAATAGAATATCAGCGACACTGATGATCAACATAAAAAAGGATTCGATCGCTATCAACATCAGATAAAAGAGAAAAATCAAGTTTACTTTTGTCAAAAGCCGTCCCTCGAAAAAGGGAAAACAAGTGATCAGCTGAAAAAAGATCATTGCAAAGCAGATATAAGGGAAAGATTCATCAGGAATCAAAGAAACCAGTATAGCAAACACACAGCACAGAAAAATCAGGCAGAGTGTAGAGTGTCTGCGAAAGTATTTTTTCAGAGGAAAGAAGAAACGGCAGGTGAGAAATGAAAAAATTAGGACAACCAGCTGTATCAGTATGAGAAAAAATTTACTCGATAAGATCATAATAGATGCTTCCTCCTCTTTTTCTAAAAGTTTAAATCCGAATCTATTATATCACAGAGGGAAGCAGTGAGAAAAGACAAGGTAAGGTTATATATTACATATATCTTGAAATCCATGACGTGATCATACAAAACGATATAGGGAAGTAGTATAATCATGAAAAAAACAGAAGAAAAAATAGGAGGAATGTATATGAAAAGAAAGAAACAGGAGAGGCGAACCAGAGGGGTCATACTGACGATTGTTCTTCTGCTCATCCTATTTATTTTTGTAGTGGCAGGTTTGCTGAATAAACGTGCGGAAAAGGAGAGAGAGGAAGCGTATGAACAGAAGACACTGGAGGAGGCGCAGGGAGTCTGTGAGGAGTTTCTGAATGCATATCAAGATAAAGATGGCGAAATGCTGACAAGACTTCTCTGGAATCAAGGGGTATGGAGAACCTGTGGGAAATTTAGTGAATATATGAAGATTGCGGCAGATCATCTGTCTTATGAGATTGGAAAAGCAAAGAAACATAAAGATGGAAGTTGTTAGGGTTTCAGTAGAAATTACAAATCTGGATCTTCCTGCCATTGCAGAGTTGGAGATTGAAAAGAAGACACATTTAAAATCAGATTCGGGGACTGCGCTAAATGATTTTTTACATCTCCTTTCAGATTGGGATACAAAAAATCTGGGAGAAATGCCAATGAAGACGTATAAAGCAGACATACTTCTCAAGGAAGAAAACCTTCAGTGGAGAATAGAGATGACCGATGAATTGTCAGATGCACTGCTTGGGGGGTATGTGGAACTTTACAGTGAAGTCGTGAAAGAGTTGGAGGGAGCACAATGAGAAGAAAACGGATATGGGGAATGATACTTGCTGTCTGTATGCTTGTGCAGCCGATTAGTGTACTTGCAGAAGAAAAGGAGCAGAACGGTTATTTGAATATACGTGAGTATGCGACCGGAGAAAAGACACAGATTTATGTAAAGGCAGAAGACAAGATCATTTATGCACAGCCGCAAGAAATCGCACAGGTCTGTGGGACAGTTGTAGAAGAAAAAGCATACGGAGTCGACCTAAACCGGAATGGCTATATGGTGAGGATCAATGTAGAAGAAGGGACGGCAACATTAGAAAATGAGATTGGACCGATTTCAAGACAGACCTTTCCGCTGGAATGTAAGGTGAAAGATGATGAAATTTATCTTCCATTGGAGAAGACAATGTACCTGCTGAATGCAGGATGGCAGATGGATGAGGAAACGGTTGTCGTAGATGCTCCGAAAGAGACTCTTTGGAATCTTTTGAATGATTTCCCAAAACTGGCAAAAATGCGCCCGCTTGCCGAAGATCTTTATGGCAATCATGTATATGAGAAGAGTTTTAAATATGTGCTGCTGGCGCTGGGAGATGAGATTGATTACCGGATTATTTTATCAGTCATCGGCGAAAGAATGATTGAGAAACAGCAGTGCGAGAAAGTATTATATGATCTTGGAAAAGACGATTCAAAATATCTGGGAGGAAAAGACGATATTTTTGCAGATATGGAAACACTGTTGAAGATATTTAAAGATGGATATGGGATGTTAGAGGGACTTGGAAAGATGCCGGAAGACTTGTCCGGTATTTTGAAATATATGGAAAAAGAAATGGGATTCCATTTACGAAGTGGGATGTGATTCCGGAAGAGTGGCTTACAAAATTAATTAAAAGTCAGGGGAGTGTGTCGCAGACAGCAACGGATCTGGATATTGCACTGCGCTTGTATACAGTGATTGAGGCGGTCCATCGCCTAGAAAACTGGCAAGAGATTTACTGTGATCAGCTGAAATCACTTGCAGACAGTGATATATCCTATGTAAAGAGAGCAGGAGAAAGAGCAGAAATGCTTCAGGACTCTGCAAAAAGGCTGTATGAGAATAGTTCTGATTCGGAGAAAGAATTATGGCATCAGATCATTCTCCAGGTAATGGATGTATTTGCCTCTGAGCTTTTTAAAAAGGTTCCGGTCGCCGGAAAAGCGTTGGAAGTCTATGGGATGATTGTTCCTGTGGCCTCTGCAATCCCAGAGATTTCTAAACAGTTTGATCTCGGAAGCGATGCGTATGATGCGGATGTACTGCTGGATATCGGCGCAATGTCACTGCACAATTGCAGTTATGTATTAAATCATGTTGTGAATCAGCAGGCAATCACAATCGAGCAGCTCAAGGAAGCAAGGGCAAACTATATGCTGATGATTCGGACTTATTTTCACACATGGGATCGCATCGGAAAAGTAAGAGAGGCAGAAGGGAACCCACCTTCTGCGGATGAGATTGATGTGACGAAGTGGGATACTGTGCAGTTAGAAATGATGAATCTTCAGGAACTGATCACGAAAAGTTATGAGCTGATCATAAGGATGAATGAGAGTGCAAGATATGACAGTGCGCTTCTGTTAAATACAGAATATACAAATTTATACAACGAAAAAATAGAGGATGGCATTGTCCGTCAGAAGATTCCGCTCTCTCTGATCACAGAGGAACGTATGCAGGCAGAAAATGAAGGTGTGGGAAATGTGATTCAAGGAGAGGATGGCTCCATCTATTACTGGAAATATCAGAAGAGCAGTTTTGAAGAGACTGGAACGCTGGCACAGTATCAGGCACTGCCAGGAGTGAGCAATGCGCTGATCAAGAGAGATCCGTCTGGAAATGAAGAGACGGTCTTCGAGGCAGAAGGCGCCGGGGAGATCGCAGTTACCGACGAAAAAATCTTCTATGAGAAGCCGATCGACAATATGTCAGTGACAAAGATTTGCAGTTATGACCGAAAGAGTGGAGACATTGCAGAGATCAAAAAAGGAAAACTGAAAGCGGCGACGGAGAAATATATTATCTGTTCGGATCCGAATGAGGAAGAAATCTATAGCTTGAACATTTCTAATGAAGAGGAAACGAAATTAGGGGATGGAAGTTATCTTGCGATTAAAGATGGATTTATCTACTATCAGCTGGCAGGAGCTGGCAAGGATAAAGTAACACTGGCACGAATCCAGCCAGACGGAAGTGATGATAAAGAACTATGTACTGTGGATCTGGAAGAGCACGTAGATGAGGATGACCTTGTCAGCAATGCAACAATCGCATTCATGGTATTTCAGGGAAAAGATATTTATTTTTCATATGGAAACTATGGGGGATCAGCAGTCATGTATCAGGGTGGAAAGATTGCGAAGTACAGTAGTGAAGAGGAAACGGTAGAAGACCTGACGCCGGAAGAGTGGGATGAGCTGAAGGCAGCTGACTTTGTGGTCAATGCAGATGGAACGGTCGACAAAGAATACATCGGAAATGAACTGAATGACACATCGCCGATGGCGGAATATTATACTGCAGATGGAAGTGTATTCTATTATGCGGAAAATGGAGCTCCGGAAGAGATCATCACGCAGGAGGATTATGCTTCGGTCGGAGAAGGAATCTGTGGACAAGCGACTGATGATACTGCGCTTACATTAAAGTATGTGGAAAAATTCGGAGAAAAGGTATATTTCTTCATGGATTCCGGTGAAAAGCAAATCAGAGGTGGAGCAGGATGGCGCTATTCTTATAAGCTGCAGAGCGGAGCGATGCTGGAGAAAGATCTGTCGACCGGAGAAGTGAAGACATTGTACACTTATTAAAGAGAGGGGGCATATGAGAGTGAAAATAATACAAAAGACAGTATTGACCTTTTGTCTTCTGGCACTGGTAGGGTTCTCGGCTCCTATGCTGGTCCATGGAGCGGAAGATAGACAGAGTACAGATTCCGATTTCCATATCGATAAGGAAGGATGCCTGACCAGTTATACCGGATCGGAGGAGCATGTGGTGATTCCAGAGGGAGTAAAGCGCATCGGAGGTAATCCGGATAACAGTATCTTTGAGGATACGGAGACAGAGATAAAAAGCGTTGTGATACCAGATAGCGTAATCGAAATTGGCGAGAGGGCTTTTTACACTTGTCTGCAGCTGGAAGAAGTGACGATGGGAAATGGGGTTAAAAAAATCGGTCAAGAGGCTTTTGCGGGTTGCTTTAAAATGAAGACGATTCATTTGTCAGATAGTTTGCAAGAGATTGGTCTGAGAGCATTTAACTTTTGCGAATCTCTGGAAGCACTGGAACTGCCGTCTAGCCTGCGAAATATAGAAATGGAAGCTTTTGGAAATTGTATTAGCCTGAAAAGTCTGAACATTCCGGATGGGGTGCAGGCAATCCCGCCAGGTACATTTGATCGGTGTTCCAGTATGGAAGAACTATATATTCCTTCCAGTGTAACTAAAATCGGAGCAGGAAGTAAACTGATGCCGCAGTATGTTGGGGAGAGAACCGGTTTGGAGGATTGTGATAATTTGACAATCTATGGCGCAGCAGGCAGTGCAGCGGAGAAGTATGCACAAGAAAAAGATATCACCTTTGTGGAGGATGCAAGCATGCAAAGCACTGTGATACCGGATTCCGAAGAGGAGGAACTGGAAACGCAAGAAGAGGTGGAAGAAGAGGAAGAAGCGATAGAAGAGGAAACAGATAAAGACGAGGAAGAGAAAAAAGAAAGTACGCAAAAAACACAAAGTAAAACTTCTGTGGACAGAGTGCAGATTGTTGGATTGACAGTGGGGGCAGTTGGTCTGGTGATCATTCTGATCGCAGTTGTGATTCAGATCATAAGAAACAGTAGAAGAAAATAATAGAAACCATAGAAAACAGGTACAGAGATCACAGGGAAGATGAGAAAATTTTCCCGTATAGTTGTGAGATGTACCTGTTTTTTGTTGGAAAGAAATAAAGAAGGTGCGATATTTCATTTATAATGAAATGCTATTTGTCTATCGCAAGCTTATGCCGGATTTCCCGCGGTGTACATCCATAAATCTCTTTGAACATCTTATTGAACAGCTTGTAGTTTGTAAATCCATGCCGTTCCACAATTTCCATAATGCCGTCCTCTGTGTTGCAGATATCATGGTAAATATGAATCAGGCGGATCTGGTTGACGTACCGCGTGAACGTCACACCGAGGCTCTGTTTAAAGAAGCGGCAGAAATATTCCCGGCTTAGCCCCAGTTTCTGTGCAGCTTCCTCAAGGGAGATTGGTTTACTGTAATGATCATCTACATAAGAAGTGATCGCACTCAATCGGTCAAGGCTCCCGATATTTTCAGGAATCAGAGATTCTTCGGCAGGGCGGGCAAAATGTGTCAGAATCAGATAGAGAACTTCCATTGCGATGGACTCACATTCGAGGCGGTAGCCAAGAGGCTGCTGGACATGGAGTGGTGGAAGTTTTTTCAACAATTCGCAGATCTGGAGATAGATATCGAGCTTCTCTTTGACGAGGATATCCCGGCTGAACTGTAGGTTCAGGTGGTCAAGATCAGGGATATATTTTTGTAAATGCTGACGGGAATAGTGGATGCAGAGCCCCATCGTCATTGTGGCACATTTCGATTCGTGGATCTGATTGGAGTCAATTAAGACAAAATCTCCCGGAACAACGAGATGTCTGTGTCCATTGATGCTCATCTCGGCAGAACCGTTTAATACGAAGATCAGTTCCAGTGGAGAATGCCAGTGAGGCGGTGTATAGTAACCTCTCTCTGTATAATACTTGATAGCAATTCCAGTATCGTCCACGTTATATAATTGTTTATATTTAAATGCAATCATGTGATAATATCTCCTTATGTCAATTTTGACCTAAAAGTAGTCAATTTTATATCTAAAAAACAATATAGTAGTATGATAACATAATACACGTAGCAAGGAAAAGTTAATTATAAAAGTTAAAATAAAGGAGAGATTATTATGTCAACAATCGCATTAAACAATCAGAACGTATATGTAAACAATAAAGCTGAGAAAAAGGTAGAAAAGAAAATGTCTGTATGGGCAAAAATCGGAGCATTTATTATGGAAAATGCAGATGCATTAGAAGCATATGCTTGTACTTTAGACGGAAGAACTTATGTCCCAGATCACAAATAGGATGGGGCATAAGCAAATGGAAAAACAAAAAGATAAATGACAGCAGGAACAACTTTAACAAGTGTTCTGCTGTTTTTTTGTGGAAAAAATCATCAGAATCTTTTTTTACTGGTTTTGACCTTTTAGTTCTTTTCGAAGTGCGCCGGGAGTGGTGTGAAAATGTTCGTGAAACATACGGCGAAATACTCTGTAATTTTTAAACCCATGGATTTCCAACAGCTGATAGAGAGGGTAATCTGTGGAGGTGAGATCCTGGTAAATATGGGAAAGGCGAATTTCGTTAATATATTCCAAATAAGTGCAGCCCATATGCTTTTTGAAAAAGCGGCAGAAATATTCGGGTTGCAGAGAGGCAATATTTGAAATCTCCGGAATAGAGATCTGCAAATGGTAATTCTGCTTAGTGTATTCAATCACCGGCTCTAGAAGAGAGAGACTTTTAAAACGACGGTCGGTAAAGCGAAGCGGCAGCTCCCGGCGAAAATCTCTGTAAAGATGATAGAGAAAATCAAACAGAAGGCTTTGAAAACGGAGTGTATTGGCAGAAGATAAGGATGCTTTGTCGGTAGCTGAGATCATATTTTGCAGGATTGTTTTGAGTGTATCTAGTTTCGCCTTCGTTTCGCGGTCTTGTGCAAAGACAGGTACATCGAAAAAAATCTTTGGCATATCCGGAATGTATTTTTTGAGAAGGGGATATGGAATTTGTATAAGAAGACTTTTGGTATTTTTCACGTATCTGGTGGCATGTATTACTTTGGAATTGATAATGATACAGTCGCCTGACTGCAGAAGGAAAGTCTGACCATCGGCAGTCACCTCAAAAGTGCCGTCCAGAACAAAATTAATCTCAAGTGCATTGTGCCAGTGAGACATAATGTAGATATCTGATGCATGAAAAAGATCAAAGCGGATATCCAAATTGTGGGAAAGTTCAATGTGCTCATGTGCAGCGGAAATTTCTGTTGACATAGGAAGTTCCTCCTTTTTTATAAAAAATGAAAGAGTATTTACGATCAGCTTTTTTATTTTTCATTTCTTTTTGCGTATTCTCTATAATATCACAGGAAACTGCCTGAAACAATCGAAAAACAATTCCCAAAAGATAAAATCGACCTATATAAAAGTAAGGATAAGGACTTACAAAAAAAGTGTATGCGGTAGTATAATAAAAAAACAGAGTGTATTCGATCAGATTGGAGGAAATCGTATGGACGTAAAAGAATTAGTTGCAAACATGACACTGGAAGAAAAAGCGGGACTTTGTTCCGGACAGGATTTCTGGCATACAAAAGCAGTAGAACGACTGCAAATTCCAGCAATGATGGTCAGTGACGGACCTCATGGGCTCCGGAAACAGGATGAGAGCGGAGATCATCTGGGAATCAATGAAAGTATCAAAGCAGTCTGCTTTCCGGCAGGTTGTGCGACCGCCGCTTCTTTTGACAGAGAGCTTCTCTACAAAGTAGGAGAGACACTGGGAAAGGAATGTCAGGCAGAGGGAGTCGGGGTTATTTTAGGACCTGCGGTCAATATTAAGCGTTCTCCGCTCTGTGGAAGGAACTTTGAGTATTTCTCAGAAGATCCTTATCTTGCGTCAGAGATTGCGGCAAGTCAGATCAAAGGGGTACAGAGTAAGAATGTCGGAACAAGCATCAAGCATTTTCTTGCAAATAATCAAGAGCACAGAAGAATGACTTCGAGCTCGGAAGTAGATGAGAGAACGCTGAGAGAGATTTATCTTGGTGCATTTGAGGGAGCAGTGACACAGGCGAAACCGTGGACAGTCATGTGTTCTTATAACAAGATCAATGGAACTTATGCGGCAGAAAACAAAACCTATCTGACAGAAGTACTTAGAAATGAATGGGGATTTGACGGATTTGTTGTCAGTGACTGGGGTGCAGTCAATGACAGAGTGCCGGATCTGGAAGCAGGACTTGACCTTGAAATGCCGACTTCCTTTGGATTAAATGACAAAAAGATTGTGGAAGCAGTCAAAACCGGAACACTAGCAGAGGATGTGCTTGATCAGGCAGTCGAACGGATCCTGAACATCGTATATCGCTTTGAGGAGAACCGGGATGCAACAGCAGTGTTTGACCGTGAGGCAGACCATGCCCTTGCGAGAAAAGTAGCTTCTGAGTGTATGGTACTTCTGAAAAATGACGGAATCCTTCCTCTCACAGAAGAGAGAAAGGCGGCATTTATCGGAGTATTTGCGGAGAAACCTCGCTACCAGGGTGGCGGAAGTTCACATATCAATGCCTCTCAGACAGAATCTGCGCTGGAGATGGCAGCAGGATATCCGGTTGTATATGCGAAAGGATATGACACGAAGGAAGATCAGGTTGATGAAGAACTCGTGGCAGAGGCAGTGCGTGTGGCAAAAGAAGCAGAAGTCGCTGTGATCTTTGCAGGACTGCCGGATGCATTTGAGTCCGAAGGCTATGACAGACAGCATATGCGCCTTCCGGAATGTCAGGACCGTCTGATCCGTGAGATTGCGGAAGTCCAGCCCAATACCATCGTCGTCCTGCACAACGGCTCCCCGGTGGAGATGCCCTGGAAAGATGATGTGAAAGGACTGCTTGAGGCATATCTGGGCGGACAGGCAGGGGGCTCTGCTGTTGTAAACATCCTCTACGGAAAGGTCAATCCGTCCGGTAAGCTGGCCGAGACTCTGCCTCTCAAGCTCTCTGACAATCCATCCTACCTGAACTTCGCTGAGAGGGAAAAAGTAAATTACAGCGAGGGCGTTTTCGTGGGATACCGCTATTACGACGCAAAGGAAATGGAAGTGGCATTTCCCTTCGGGCACGGTCTCTCCTATACCACCTTCAAATACAGTAACCTGAAACTGGACCGCACAGAGATGACAGATCAGGATACACTGACTGTTTCCGTCGATGTGACAAACACCGGCAGCCGCGCAGGAAAAGAAGTGGTACAGCTCTATGTCAGCGACCGGACCGGATCTGTCAGAAGACCGCTGAAAGAACTGAAAGGCTACGAGAAAGTATCCCTTGACCCCGGCGAGACAAAGACGGTCACCATGACTCTGGACAAGAGAAGCTTTGCCTGGTACAGCACAGAGCTCCACGACTGGTATGCCGCATCCGGAGAATACGAGATTCTCATCGGCGCATCCTCCCGGGATATACGCCTGACAGTAGAGATCCGTCTTGACAGTACCCAGAAACTTCCTTTGAACCTTACTCTGAACACTCCCTTGGGAGACCTGATCGCAGATGAACGTACAAGGGAATTCGGTCTATCCCTCCAGCAGAAGATGGATGAATTTTTCTATGGAGCAGCAGGCTCCACCGATAAGCTCAGTGACGATGACTCTGACGAAGATCCGATGGCTGACGCCATAGCTGCTTCCATTCCGATCCGCAATGCGGTCTCCTTCGGTCTTATGGAAAAAGAAGAACTGCTGAAAAAACTGAATGCATTCAATGCAGAGTAAACCGGTAAAACCATAAAAGATCCGGCAAAGTGCTTATCTCATACCAGCACCCTGTCGGATCTTTTCTCTCTGTTTCTCTTTATTCTCTTCACTCATTTTCCTTTGTACCCCATGCTCACATTATTTCATCATGCGGTACAGTGCATATGGAGAAGTGCTTCCATTCATCAGAAGAAGTCCTGCTGTGATCGTTGCTCCGTTTTCCTCAAAATAT
>ENA-OQCW01000903-OQCW01000903.1-human-gut-metagenome-genome-assembly--contig:-NODE-903-length-14054-cov-2.933295_pt1 | contig 14054 bp, 14 predicted proteins | sample MGYA00242767_ERZ504593 | MGnify/ENA primary metagenome ERZ504593 (study PRJEB26092, sample SAMD00036307) | human gut metagenome | host: Homo sapiens | study: EMG produced TPA metagenomics assembly of... | reverse complement strand
GATAACTGTCCGATTCCGGTAATTAAAACAAAAAAAGCATGCAGGAAGTGAACGGCAAAGAGACGATAGAAGTGTTGGTTGACAATGAAATCGACAGTTCAGAATGTGACAAAGATGGCATCGAGTGCGGGAGCTAAAGTTACTTCTGAAAAAACAGCAGAAAAAGAATTTAAGATTACGATTCTTATGAATGGAGCAAATGAAAGTGAAGAAGAGACGGTCTGTGTGCCGGATCAGAGAGAGAATACGGTGATCGTAATCAATTCTGACCGTATGGGAAATGGAAATGATGAACTTGGAAAGGTGCTGATCAAAGGCTTTCTTTTTGCTGTCACACAGCTTGAAAAACTGCCAAAGACAATGCTGTTTTACAACGGTGGAGCTACACTCACTGCGGAAGGCTCAGATTCACTCGAAGATTTAAAGAGCCTTGAGGCACAGGGAGTAGAGATCTTAACTTGCGGAACCTGCCTGAACTATTATGGTCTCACTGAGAAGCTTCAGGTCGGAAGTGTGACCAATATGTACACAATCGTGGAAAAGATGGCAGAGGCAGACAAGATTATAAAGCCTTAACAAAAGAGGAAGAGAAGGAGAATACGATATATGAGTTATGATGTGAAACTGACACAGATGACAAAGACGGCGGGGTGAGCAGCAAAGATAGGTCCTGAGACCCTTGCCCAGGTTCTGGGTAAGCTGCCAAAATTCCAAGACGATAATTTGATCGTGGGAATCGAAACATCAGACGATGCTGCGATTTATAAAGTGACAGATGAGATTGCAATGATCCAGACGGTTGACTTCTTCACTCCGATTGTCGATGATCCGTATACGTTTGGTCAGATTGCAGCAGCAAATTCATTAAGTGATGTATATGCGATGGGAGGGGAGCCGAAGATTGCATTGAACATTGTGGGATTCCCGAATTGTCTCGACCCTGAGATACTGGGGGAGATTCTCGCAGGAGGCGCGGATAAAGTAAAAGAAGCTGGTGCTGTTCTTGTGGGGGGACATTCGGTACAGGATGATGAACCGAAATACGGATTGTGCGTATCAGGGTTTGTACATCCAGATAAGATTTTTAAAAATTATGGAAGCAGACCGGGAGATGTACTGATCCTGACAAAGCAGATTGGAAGTGGAATTGTCAACACTGCAATCAAGGCAGAGATGGCATCTGAAGCGGCGATCAAAGAGGCGATTACAGTTATGTCATCTCTCAATAAGAAAGGGAAAGAAGTCGTTGAACATTATCCGGTGACAGCGTGTACGGATATTACAGGCTTTGGTTTGCTTGGACATTGTGTGGAGATGGCATCTGCAAGTGATGTGACATTTGAACTTCACGTAAAAGATATTGCATATTTGGAGGAAGCTGTTTCCTACGCAAAGATGGGACTAGTTCCTGCGGGGGCATATAAGAATCGGGAATATTCCGCAGAGATGGTCGATATGGAACGTGTAGAAGAACACTATATTGATCTTCTGTATGATCCGCAGACATCAGGAGGACTTCTGATCAGTGTGTCGCCGGAATATGTAGATGATATTATGAAAGCGTTTGAAGAAAAAAATATGGACACAAAGGTGTCGGTTATAGGGAAAGTAGTAGAAAAAGGCGATAAATTGATTCGCTTATATTAGGAGAACAAGTGAGATGGATAAGAATCTTTTATACCGCAGCATACCAAAAGTGGACGTGTTGCTCGAAGATGAGAAAATAAAGCAAATGATAGAAGTTTACGGAAGGGATATTGTGATAGATGCCATTCGAGTGGAGATGAACAGACTCCGTGAGTTTATTGCAAAATGTGATTCAGAAGAGGAAGCACGAGAACAGGTTCAAAATTTGGCAGAGCAGATCAGGCTGCAGGCAGAGAAAATTTTTAATCCAAATATGAAAAAAATCATCAATGCGACAGGAACGATTCTGCACACGAATTTGGGACGTGCACCGATCAGTTTAAAGCATATGAAACATATTTCTGATATTGCGACAGGATACTCAAATCTCGAATATAATCTGGAAGCGGGAAGACGTGGAGAGCGGTATTCACATTTTGAAGAGCTGCTATGCAAGGTAACCGGTGCGGAGGCGGCGATTGCGGTCAATAATAATGCCGCTGCAGTGATGCTTATTTTAAGTACGATGGCAAAAGGCGGAGAGGTGATTGTCTCGAGAGGAGAGCTTGTTGAAATCGGTGGAAAATTCCGGGTTCCGGATGTGATGGAGCAAAGCGGTGCGACACTTGTAGAAGTTGGAACAACTAATAAGACCCATTTCGCTGATTATGAAAATGCGATTACGGAGGAGACGACAGCACTTTTGAAAGTACACACAAGTAATTACCGAATCGTGGGATTTACCGAGTCGGTTGGAATTGATGAACTGGTTCCACTGGGGAAAAAGCATGACCTTCCGGTGATTGAAGATCTTGGAAGCGGTGTTCTGATTGATTTGAGTAAATACGGCATCACCTACGAACCGACCGTTCAGGATTCTATTCGAAATGGCGCCGATGTCGTGTGCTTCAGTGGAGACAAGCTTTTAGGCGGACCACAGGCAGGCATCATTGTCGGAAAGAAAAAATATATTGACAGGATGAAACAAAATCAATTGATGCGTGCGCTGCGAATTGACAAATTTACGGCATCTGCGTTGGAAGTCGTTTTGAAAGAATATTTGTCCGAAGAAAGAGCGGTACAAAATATACCGGTTCTTCAGATGATGACGAAACCATTTGGAGAGGTGAAAAAAGAGGCGCAGCGTCTGAGACGTCTGCTGAACAATCTTTCTTTACATGCGGAGATTGAATTGGAGGAGTGTCATTCACAAATCGGAGGAGGGTCCTTGCCGCTTGAACGGATTCCGAGTATGGCAGTGACGATCAAGCCGCTTGGAATGTCGACAGTGGAGTTGGAAGAATACATGCGTTTTCTTCCTGTGCCGATTATCCCGAGAACGATGAATGACAAAATTTTCTTAGATGTCAGAACAATTGGGATACAGAATTTTGCATATTTTAAACAGTTACAGAAAATAGAAAGGCTTACGACCTGATTATGAAAAATATTATTATTGGAACAGCCGGTCATATTGACCACGGGAAAACAACTTTGATAAAAGCGCTTACTGGGCGAAATACAGACCGGTGGGAAGAGGAACAAAGAAGAGGGATCACGATCGATTTGGGATTCACATATTTTGATTTGAAAAACGGAGATCGTGTGGGAATTATCGATGTTCCTGGACATGAGCGGTTTATCAACAACATGGTTGCGGGAGTTGTCGGTATGGATCTTGTCATGCTTGTTGTTGCTGCAGATGAGGGAATCATGCCACAGACGCGTGAACACATGGACATTTTAGGAGAGCTTGGAATTGAAAAGAGTATTCTTGTGTTGAATAAGTGTGATCTGGTCGAAGAAGATTGGCTGGAGCTTGTCAAAGAAGAGATTAAAGAAGAATTGGAAGGCACATTCCTTGAACAGGCGCCGATCGTGGAAGTGTCGGCAGCGACCGGACAGGGGATACCAGAGCTGATAGAGGTTATCGAGCGACTGACTGCGGAAGAAGTGGTAGAAAAAGATGTGAATACGATTCCGCGGCTGCCGATTGACCGTGTATTCAGCCTGTCAGGATTTGGAACGATCATTACCGGGACATTGCTTGCGGGAACGATTTCAAAAGAGGATAATCTGCAGGTATATCCGATTGGAAAAGAATGTAAGATACGAAATATTCAAGTGCATGGGCAGGATGTAGAGAAATGCTATGCGGGACAGCGTGTTGCAATCAATCTGTCGAATGTGAAAAAAAGTGAACTTCGGAGAGGGTGTGTACTTGCGCCGCCAAACAACATGAAAAAATACGATGCTTTTAGACGTGAAACTAAATGTTCTGCCGTCATCTATGCGTGTGTTGACGAACCATACAAGACTGCATTTGTTTACCGGTACAAGCGAGATTCTCTGCCGTGCGGTGCTGCTTGACAAAGAAGAGATTGGACCGGGAGAGAGCGGATTTGTACAGCTTCGACTGGAAGAGGAGATTGCGCTTCGCAGAGGGGACAAGTTTGTAGTGCGTTTTTATTCTCCGATGGAGACAATCGGGGGCGGAATTGTTTTAGAACCAAATCCGAAGAAAAAGAAACGATTTGACAAAGATGCGATTGAGGAATTGCAGAGAAAAGAATCCGGATCTTCGGAAGATGTCATTGAACTGCACGTAAAGTCACATGAGGAGACGATGATCACTGTGACAGAGCTTGCGAAACTGACAGCACTTTCGATGGAAGAGGTGACGGAAGATGTACAGTCTTTGGAACAGCAGGGCATTGTGAAAGTATTTCGTATGAAGAAGGATACATATGTGTGGCATACGATACATGAACAGAATATGCGTCACCGGCTGACGGAAGCGCTTTGCGGTTATCATGAAAAATATCCGTATCGGTATGGAATGAAAAAAGCAGAGATCCATATGACTTATATGAAAAAGGTAAAATTAAACGTATTTGATTTGTATGTGGAGATGCTGTCAGAGGAAGGTGCTTTAAAACGTCATCAGGAATTTTTGCAGCTCCCGGAATTTGAAGTGCGAAAAGATGCGGTTTATGAAAAGGTATTGAAGACGGTTCAGAAACAATTTGAAAAGGCACAGTTTGATTTTCAAAGATTTTCAGAGATTTCTTTTGGGAATATAAAACGGGAAGAAGTAGAAGATATCATGCTGTTACTGATTGATGAGGATATTGTGGTGAAGATCACGGAGGATATTTACACCTTGAAAAGTATTATTGAGAAAGCGAAAGAAGTCATTCAGAACCGACTGAAAGAGAATCCGTTGATTACGATTGCAGAGGTTCGGGATCTCCTTGGGACAAGCAGAAAAAGTGCAAAACCAATCTTGGAATATATGGATAGTATCAGAGTGACAAAGAAGAATGGAACAGAGAGTGAAAGGGTAGCTTACGTATGAATTTAAAACAATTGGAGGCTTTTGTACATGTTGCGGAGGGGGAAAGCTTCTCAAAAGCGGCAAAAGAGCTGTTCTTGACACAGCCAACTGTCAGCGCTCACATAGCCGGTCTGGAGAAAGAATTGAATGCCAGATTGTTTGTAAGAAATACAAAAGAAGTAAAATTATCAGAAGAGGGAAAACTATTGTATGATTCTGCAAAACAGATTGTTGCGCTGCAGAAAAAAATTGAAAAGACGTTTTTGGAGAATGAAAAGAAGGAAGAACACTGTATTACGATTGCGGCATCTACGATACCGGCACAATATCTGCTTCCGGAGATTCTTGTGAAATTCAATGAGAAATATCCGAATGAGCAGTTCAAGGTCATTGAGACGGACAGTGCCAAAGTGGTGGAGGAAGTGTTGAATCATACAGTGGATATCGGCTTTACAGGGACGGTTATAGATAAGAAACATTGCAAATATGTTCCGTTTTATCAGGATGAGTTGATCATCATTGCTCCGAACAATGAGAAATTCCGGAAATTGCAGGAGACGTCCAGTGATACCGGATGGATTTTGCAGGAGCCGCTGATTATGAGAGAAGAGGGTTCTGGCACGCGAAAAGAAGCAGAAAAGCAATTGAAGAAAAGTGGAGTTGAGATTGGCAGACTCAATATTGTAGCGAGCATGGAGAATCAGGAAGCGATCAAAAAAATCAGTGAGCAATGGAATGGGAGTGTCGATCATTTCCAGACTTGCGGCGGAAGAAGAAATTGCAGAAGGAGCAATTTTGGGATTTCCACTTACAAAAAGCAAGATGGAAAGAGAGACATCAACAGTTGTGTATAACAGGAGTTTTTCATGATTGTCTCATTTTGTCGGAAAAAATTTTGTAAAGACCGATAAAAGAGATTTACAGGCAGAAGGCACAGTGTTTGCAGAAGTGGGGGAATGAGAAATGATCTATATGGATAACGCCGCAACGACAATGCGAAAACCAAAAGAAGTTTGCTGAGGCAGTCAGCATGCAATGAATTCAATGGGGAATGCAGGGCGAGGTGCGTAATGAAAGCGTCTTTGAGCGCTGCGAGAGTAATTTATGATACAAGAGAATTACTCGCAGATTTCTTTGGTGCGGAAAATCCAAAACAGATTGTGTTTACAAGTAATTCTACAGAATCGCTCAATATTGCGATTAAAGGGATTTTGAATCCGAAGGATCATGCGATCACGACAATGTTGGAACATAATTCAGTCTTGCGTCCATTGTATGAGATGGAAGAGCGTGGGGGCGAATTGAGCATTGTGAAAAGCGACCGTAAAGGAAATATTTCTTATGAAGAGATAGAACACGAGATCCGTCAGAACACGAAAGCTATTATCTGTACACATGGATCGAATCTTACAGGAAATATGATAGATATCAAGAGAGTCGGAGAGATTGCGAAAAAGCATGGGCTTCTTTTTGTTGTGGACGCTTCTCAGACGGCGGGGGTATACCCGATCGATGTGCAGGAGATGAATATTCATATCTTGTGCTTTACCGGGCATAAAAGTATTCTTGGACCGCAGGGAACCGGAGGGATGTATGTAAGAGAAGGCGTGAAAGTACGACCTTTGAAAACCGGCGGAAGCGGTGTGCAGACGTATCATAAAAAGCATCCGGCCGAGATGCCGACAGCGCTGGAAGCAGGAACATTGAACGGACATGGAATTGCAGGCCTGCATGCATCACTTTCTTATCTGAAAACAGAAGGGATTGAAAAGATTCGTAAGCGGGAACTGGAACATATGTGGAAGTTTTATCATGGCGTGAAAAATATTCCTGGAGTGAAGGTGTACGGTGATTTTGATACAGAAAATCGTTGTCCGATTGTGACGCTGAATATTGGAGAATATGATTCTTCGGAAGTGAGTGACGAACTGCTTGTGACGTATGGAATCAGCACAAGACCTGGGGCGCATTGTGCGCCACTGATGCATGAGGCGTTAGGAACGGTAGAACAAGGTGCAGTCAGATTCAGTTTTTCCCATTATAATACAGAGGAAGAAGTGGAAACTGCAATCAGGGCGATAGAAGAATTGGCAGAGGAAGAATAGATTTATGAGAAAAAAAGAGTTAAAATTAATCGTGACATTTCATACAACCGCAGATGCGATGGCGATGGAAAAATGTTGTAAAGAGCATCAGGTGCCAGGAAGATTAATTCCGGTTCCGCGGGAAATCTCAGCTGGGTGCGGACTTTCCTGGTGCGCGGATCTAAAAGAGCGCGAAAAGGTGCAGGAGATAATGAAAAGAGTTGGAATTGAAGAAGAAGAGATACACGAATGTATGGTGTAAAAGAAAGAATAGATTGTGCTTGTGCACAATCTATTCTTGTTCAAACCCGATTTTAAAGCGTTCTAAAACTGGCTGGAGCAGTTTCTGGCTGTATTCGGACAGTGAATACTTTCCTTTGCAAAGAACCCAGTCATAAATCAATGCCCGCTCAAACATAGCGTAAATCTTTACCAGTTCGCTTGTAGTGCTTGTAGAGGCAAACTCTCCTTTTTGAATCCCATCTTCTATAATCTCTGTAATCCATGTGTAATAGAATCGTTTTTTATCGAGCAGCGATTTTTTGTCTTTGGTGACCAGCTGCGAGGAGTAGAGTGATGCCAATAAATGGATATCTACACTCGTCTCTATCATATAAAATAATTCTTGATTTAAAAACATCAGTTTATCGTAAGAGGGAAGAGTGGGGTCTATTACTCCGGCTAATTCTTCATATTTAGAATCAAATAGATTAGACAAAGAACTTAAAAGAGCATCTTTTCCTTTGAAATAGTGATAGAAAGTTCCCTTTGAAGTCTTGGATGCAGCGATGATGTCATCTACAGTAGTGGCATCGTATCCGTTTTTGTAAAATAGATTCCATGCGGCTTTGACGATGCGGCTTTTTGTAGATTGGCGTTTTCTTGGCATGTAATTTCACTTCCTTCTTAAAAATTAATATTGTTTCAAAATGACAAAATAAAAGCGGATTGAGATAATCCGCTTTTATCATTCTTGTAAATTATAACAGAATTATTTTGTGCTGTCTAGACTAGCCTACCTGGAAACCATATTTCAATGGGTCTGTTCCGTCAATGAGATATGTTCCAACACCTGTCAAGTAGCAGCTTCCTGTAATCATTGGGATGACAGCATCAAAATCTGCAACTTTTGTAGTCTCTTTGATCACACCTTTGAAAGTTGTTCCGATAAAGCTTTCGTAGATAAATTCTTCGCCTACTTTGATCTCTCCCCAGTGATGAAGTGTAGCAAGTTTCGCACTTGTACCTGTTCCGCATGGAGAACGGTCAGCCATAGCATCTCCGAATACAACAACGTTTCTCATAGTTGCTTTGTCAGGATTTGGAGTTGGTCCGTAGAATTCTACAAGATCAACGGTATCAATGTCAAGCAATGGATGTTTCACTGGAATCTCTTTGTTAATGATTTCCATCATCTTCATTCCTAATTTGGTGTACTCAGGAACTGTCTTTGGATTGATCTCTCCGATGTTTAATTTTGTTGTGTCAACTAATGCAAAGAAGCTTCCGCCGAAAGAAATTGTAAATGGAATTTCCTGTCCGTCAACTGTAACAGAAAGGTTTTCTTTGTAAACAAATGCAGGAACGTTTGTCAATGTAACATTTTCTACCTTACCGTCTTTTACGATTGCTGTTGTGCGGATAAGTCCTGCAGGAGCATCCAATACAACAGAGTTCTCTCCTTCGTGAGATTCTACTAAACCAGCTTCGATGGCTACAGTGACAGCACCGATTGTACAGTGTCCGCACATGTTTAAGTATCCGCCTGTATCCATGAACATTACACCGAAGTCAGCTTCTTTGTTCACTGGTTCGCAAAGGAAAGCACCGAACATATCATGATGTCCTCTTGGCTCGAACATCAATGCTGTACGAACGTGATCGTAGTTGTGTTCCATCCACTTTTTCTTTTCAATCATTGTGTTTCCTTCAGGTTCCGGGAAGCCGCCGATTACGACTCTACAAAATTCTCCCACAGTATGAGCGTCTACTACTTGAAGTTGTGCTTCAAAACGATCAAAATTTACGTTGGCTTGTAATTTCATAATATACAACCTTCTTTCTTTTTATTTTTTGTTTAATGCTTGCTCTGAATACACATACTAGTCATATCTCTAATTGGTCTCCGATTAAGCAGTCTGTGACTGTGCTTACATTCAATTATAGAAAATAACTATAAATTGTCATCTGGCAAAGAGTGCCTGATCGGATTTTTTGAATCATAACATCTCTAAAATAAGGTAAGAAATGACAAAAAACTAACGATTAGACTATATTCTAGTATCTAGTTCAGTTTATATACACTATTATGTCCCAAAAGGCTTGAAAAGTCAATGAAATTTTGCTAAAATAAATTTAATAAAAAATATCTAAAAAGTGTTGAAAACTGCGGAAAATTGTGATAAAGTTAGTGAGCAACGAAATATGATATGGGGTAGTTGGGTGACTGGTGTGCCTCCTGGTCTTCAAAAACCAGTGTGGGGCGTTAAGAGCGTCCCGGGTGGGTTCGATTCCCACATGCCTCCGCCAAAAAAGTGTTAAAAAAAATGACCAACAGAAAAAGAGGTCTGATATATAGAAAAAAGCCTATAACAATAAATAAAGTGAAGCAGAGGGTACTCGGCTTTTTACTTATATAAAAATAAAATATAAAAGGAGAAGATTGTCATGGGAAATTTACAGATTCTACTAAGACAAACATGTAGGTGCACCTTGTGAAGCGATTGTAAAAGCCGGCGACAGAGTGGAAAAAGGAACTCTGATTGCAACACCAACAGGGCTTGGCGCTAATATTTTTTCCAGTGCATACGGTGAAGTTGTTGAAGTGACGGAAGACAGAATCATTATTAAACCGGACGAGGAACAGAAAGATGAATTCGTACCAATTGAAGAAGGAAGCAAGCTTGATATGGTGAAAGCTGCCGGAGTAGTTGGTATGGGCGGTGCCGGATTCCCAACAGGAGTAAAACTTGGCACAGACCTTGAGGGTGGATATATTTTGATTAATGCAGCAGAGTGTGAACCGGGACTTCGCCACAACATTCAGCAGATTGAAGAAGAATGTGACAAAGTAATCCGCGGTGTGAAATACAGTATGGAGATTTCGAATGCTGCGAAAGCAATTTTTGCAATTAAAAAGAAAAATACAAAAGCAGTTCAGACATTGAAAGAAGCTTTGAAGGATGAGCCTGCAATTTCTATTCATTTACTGCCGGACATTTATCCGATGGGCGAAGAAAGAGCGGTTGTAAGAGAGTGTCTTGGGATCGAACTTGATCCGACACAGCTTCCTTCGGCAGCAAAATCTATCGTTATCAATGTGGAAACACTTGCAAGAGTTGCAGAAGCAATTGACGAAAGAAAGCCTTGCTTCAGTAAGAATCTTACAGTGATCGGTAAGCTTAACGGTGGAAATCAGCCACATGTATTTATGGACGTTCCGGTAGGAACATCTGTGGAAGAGCTTATTGAAAGAACTGGCGGCATTGATGGAGTATATGGTGAGATCATCATGGGTGGACCGTTTACAGGAAAAGCAACTACATTTGATGCGCCGATTACAAAGACAACAGGTGGAATTATCGTGACAATGGAATTCCCTGATCTTCACGGAGCAACAATCGGACTTCTTGTCTGTGCGTGCGGTGGAGACGAAGCGCGTATGCGTGATATCGCAGAAAAGATGAATGCAAAAGTTGTTTCTGTGGCAAGATGCAAACAGGCGGCAGAGATGAAGAACGGCGCTTTGAAATGTGAAAGACCGGGAAATTGTCCTGGACAAGTTAAAAACAGCATGCAGTTTAAGAAAGATAAATGTGAATATATAGTAATTGGTAACTGCTCTGACTGTTCCAATACAGTTATGGGATCTGCGCCGAAGATGGGCTTGAAAGTATTCCATCAGACAGATCACGTGATGAGAACAATTGGACATCCGCTTTACAGATACTTAAGAGTGTCTAAAAAAGTAGAACAAGATATTTTAGATAACGGTATAACTATACCAGCCGAATCACGTGGAAAACCCCCGATTTTCCAGAACTTAGATGAATCATCTTTGTGGAGACGGAAGAGTGATTGGGATATATACACTGGGGAAACCCGAGGACAAACAAAATAAGGAGGTAAGAAATTATGTCAATTACAGCCGAAACATGTAAAGAACATGCAAAGGATCCTGCAGTATTATGCTGTAGAGCAGAAGCAGGTATTACAATTGGCCCAGAAAACTTAGAAGATCCAACAATTTTTGATGATTTGGTGGATTCAGGGTTATTAAATTTAGATGGTTGCTTAACTATCGAACAAATCTTAGGTGCAAAACTTACAAAAACTTGTGATTCTCTTACACCGGTTACAGCTGATGTTATCGATGCTGTACAGGTAGAGGCAGCGCCAGCAGAGGAAGTTGTAGAAGAAACAGCAGCTCCAGTAGCAGCAGTTCCAGCAACAGCTACAACAACAGTATCAGGTGGAACATTAAAGATTCATATTGGAGAAGGTAAAGATATCGATATCGAGTTACCAATGGGAATCGGTACAGGTGCAGCTCAGGCAGTAGAAGTACCAGCAGAAGCTGTAGCAGCAGTTGAAGCAGCTCCGGCAGCAGCAAACAATGAAGAAGTAAAAGTTGTTAGAACACTTACAAGAAAACACTTCAACATCACAGAAGTTAAGAGAGGACCGGAGACAAAGATCGAGGGAACAACTCTTTACATCCGTGAAGGAATTGAAGAAGAAGCAGTAGCTTCACAGGAACTTGTTAACAGCTTAAAGATTGATATTATTACACCAGAACAGTACCACACATATTCAGAAACAATCATGGATGTTCAGCCAATCGCTACAAAAGACGGTGATGATGAAATCGGTTCAGGTGCTACAAGAGTGCTTGACGGTGTTGTTATGATGGTAACAGGTACAGATGCAAATGGTGTTCAGATTGGTGAGTTTGGTTCTTCAGAAGGATACTTAGACGAAAACATTATGTGGGGACGTCCGGGTGCACCTGAAAAAGGTGAAATCTTCATTAAAACTGAAGTGGTTATCAAAGAAGGAACAAACATGGAAAGACCAGGTCCGTTAGCTGCTCATACAGCAACAGATGTGATCACTCAGGAAATCAGAGAAGCATTGAAGAAACTTGATGAATCTCTTATCGTAGATACAGAAGAATTCCAGCAAGTAAGAAGACCAGGAAAGAAAAAAGTTGTTATCGTAAAAGAAATCATGGGACAAGGCGCTATGCACGACAACTTAATCCTGCCAGTTGAGCCAGTTGGTATTCTTGGCGGAAAACCAAACGTTGACTTAGGAAACGTTCCGGTTATGGTATCTCCATTGGAAGTATTAGACGGATGTATCCATGCATTAACATGTATCGGACCAGCTTCTAAAGAAATGTCAAGACATTACTGGAGAGAGCCACTTGTTCTTGAAGTACTTCATGATGAAGAAGTTGACCTTTGTGGAGTTATCTTTGTTGGTTCTCCTCAGATCAATGCAGAAAAATTCTATGTATCAAAACGTGTTGGTATGATGGTAGAAGCATTGGACGTAGATGGAGCTTTCGTTACAACAGAAGGTTTCGGAAACAACCACATTGACTTTGCAAGCCACCATGAACAAATCGGTATGAGAGGCGTTCCTGTAGTTGGTATGTCATTCTGTGCAGTTCAGGGAGCACTTGTTGTTGGTAACAAATACATGACTCACATGGTAGATAACAACAAATCTGAATCAGGTATCGAAAACGAAGTTCTTGCATGTAACACACTTTGCCATGAAGATGCTATCAGAGCTCTTGCAATGTTAAAAGATGCTATGGCTGGAACAGAAGTTAAGAAAGCTGAAAAGAAATGGAATCCAAACGTAAAATCTACAAACGTAGAATTAATCTCTAACGTAACTGGAAAACCAATCGAGTTAGTTGCTAATGAACAGTCATTACCAATGAGTGAAAAGAGAAAAGAAAAATACGACTAAAAGCTAGGTGACGAATTATGAAATATGGCGATAAGATAATTAAGATGGAAGGCGTAATTGTGGAAGTTCATGACGGCTGTGTTGCAATAGACTTAAAAGGTCGTCTTGGATACTTGAAGATTCCGATGAGAATGCTGATTACGGACTATCCGCTTGTGGTAGGACAGGAAGTTGCATGGAACATGAGTTTTATAGAGCAGCTTGGTCCGGAAGCCAATGATAAATATGTCAGTAACCTAGATGTCTACAATAGGCGCCAGGAAGAAATGCGTGCCAAAAATGAAGAGAATAACAAGGAGGTATAAGAAATGAGTTTAACAACTGTTAAAGGAATGCAATCAGAAATTTTCGTTCCGATTACTCCGCCGATGGTATGGACTCCTGTAACAAAAGAGTTAAAAGACATGACAATTGCTCTTGCTACAGCAGCTGGTGTACACCACAAAGAAGACAAGAGATTTAACCTTGCAGGTGACTTTACTTGGAGAAAAATTACTGACCAGATGAAATCAAGTGAATTAATGGTTTCTCATGGTGGATATGACAATGGTGATGTTAATAAAGACATCAACTGTATGTTCCCGATTGATAGAATTCATGAATTAGCAAAAGAAGGATTTATCAAAGCTTGTGCACCTGTACACGCAGGTTTCATGGGGGGTGGTGGAAACCAGGAGAAATTTAAACATGAGACTGGTCCGGCTATTGCCCAGATGTTTAAAGAAGAGGGCGTAGATGCAGTTGTCCTCACAGCTGGCTGAGGTACTTGCCACCGCTCTGCAGTATTGGTGCAGAGAGCGATTGAAGAAGCTGGAATTCCTACAATTATTATTGCAGCTCTTCCACCAGTTGTACGTCAAACTGGTACACCACGTGCGGTAGCTCCGTTGGTACCTATGGGTGCTAATGCTGGTGCTCCTAACAATGTGGAACAACAGACAGCTATTGTAAAAGCAACATTAGAACAATTAGTAGAAATCCAGACACCTGGAAAGATTGTTCCATTGCCATTCGAATATGTA
>ENA-OQCW01000897-OQCW01000897.1-human-gut-metagenome-genome-assembly--contig:-NODE-897-length-14134-cov-2.054830_pt1 | contig 14134 bp, 14 predicted proteins | sample MGYA00242767_ERZ504593 | MGnify/ENA primary metagenome ERZ504593 (study PRJEB26092, sample SAMD00036307) | human gut metagenome | host: Homo sapiens | study: EMG produced TPA metagenomics assembly of... | reverse complement strand
GTGGTTTAACGCCAGGAAGCGTGTCGGCCAGTTTCAGACCAATATCCACAGCAGCAGATTTTTTCGCCGGATTAGCCCCCGGAAAACAGATCGCCGGAATCCCTGCATACCAGCCAGCATCAGCGCCGCACTGTGCTTACGGCTACGACTCATAGCCGAGCTAGGTCAAATGTACTGCCCCGATGTTCTTTAGCCCTGACGATGCAACCGTTTCAGTTCGGCAATCAGCTCTGCGGCATCCATAAAGCCGAGATTAACGCCCTGCCCCGCGAGCGGGTGAATAGTATGCGCGGCGTCGCCCACCAACGCCAGACGGTGTGCGGCAAACTGGCGGGCATAACGCCCCGTCAGCGGGAACACCTGACGCTCGCTCTCAACCTTGCATAAGCCCAGGCGATTATCAAAAGCGATATTTAACGCGCGATTAAATTCGTCTTCACTTGCCTGCTGCATCCGCTGCGCTTCCTCTGGCGACAGTGACCAGACAATCGAGCAAAGATGCAGATCGCTAAGCGGTAAAAAGGCCAGAATGCCTTCTCCATGGAAAACCTGCCGCGCCACCGCATCATGCGGTTCTTCCGTGCGAATGGTCGCTACCAGCGCGTGATGCTGATAATCCCAGAAAGTCAGCGGAATATCGGCTTTGTTGCGCAACCAGGAATTAGCGCCGTCCGCGCCAATCACCAGACGCGCCGTTAACATACTGCCATCTTTCAACGTCAGGAAGGTTTCACTTTTCTCCCCAGGCGACCTGCTGTAATTCTGCGGGGGCCAACAGAGTGATATCTGACGACTGCTGCGCTTTGTTCCACAGCGCGTAGTGAATCACTGAATTTTCAACGATATGCCCAAGATGGCTATAGCCCATGCTTTGATCGTCAAACGAAATGTGACCAAAGCTGTCTTTATCCCACACTTCCATGCCGTGATAACAGCTGGCTCGGCGAGAGAGAATGTCCTGCCAGACGCCAAGACGGGTGAGTAATTTTTCGCTGGCGGCATTGATAGCCGAAACGCGCAGTCGTGGTGGTGCATCCGCCGCCAGAGGTTCCGGTACACGCTGCTCCAGTACGGCAACGCGTAAGCCGCTACCCTGCAAGCCGCAGGCAACCGCCAGCCCCACCATGCCGCCGCCAACAATGGCTACATCAACACTTTGCATTGTTTATTCCTTCAAAAACCGCCTTCAACGCGCCACCCAACCGAGGGTGCGCTGCGCCAGCACATCGCGTGCTGGGGTGAATAATTCCATTGCCATCAGCCCGATGTTGCGCCCGACAACCAGCGGCCCCCAACGGTTGGCAAAAAGATGTACAAGGCTGTCCGTGACGCCGATGGTTGCTTCGCGATCGCTCTGTCGACGCTGCTGATAACGGCACAATACGCCGTAATCACCTATGTCTTCTCCGCGCTCCTGCGCCTGAGTCAAGGTTTCCGCAAGGCTCATGACATCCCGCATACCGAGATTAAATCCTTGCCCGGCAATCGGGTGCAGAGTTTGCGCCGCATTGCCCACCAGCACGGTACGATGGGTAACAGGTCTGGCGGCGCGGGTTAACGCCAGCGGGTAAGCGCTGCGTTTACCAGCGTGGGTAATTTTCCCAAGTCGCCAACCAAAGGCCGACTGGAGTTCACGGCAAAACTTCTCGTCGCTCCACGACAGCACCTCTTCGCGCCGTTCCAGTGGATGACACCAGACCAGCGAACAGCGTCCGTCAGACATCGGCAACATCGCCAGCGGGCCATGTTGCGTAAAGCGTTCAAAAGCGCGCCCTTCATGCGCAACGGAAGTCGCAACGTTGGCAATCACTGCCAGTTGTTCGTAAGGCTCCTGCTGCCAGTCAACGCCGCACACAGTGGCTAACGCTGAATGGGTGCCATCAGCGGCTACCAGCACGCAGCCCGTCAGCGTCTCGCCACTCTCCAGCGTCACTTCAACGTGACTCTGAGCACGGGCAACGTTAGCCACGCGATCAGGGCAATGCAGCGTTACGCCAGGTGCTTTGCGCAGCAATGCAAACAGCCGTTGCCCGACATTATGCAATTCGACAACCTGCCCCAGCGCTGCCAGTTGGTAATCTTCTGCGGCGAGGGTGACGAATCCGGCATGACCACGATCGCTGACATGCACGGTGGTGATGGCAGTTGCGCAATCAGCCAGAGATTGCCAGACGCCGATGCGCGCCAGTTGCTGACAAGTGCCCGCCGCCAGCGCAATTGCCCGTCCATCAAAGCCCGGATGAGCATGTGACTCTGGCGCTGTCGCTTCAATCAAATGTACCGGCAGCGCCCCGTGACTTAACCGGGAAATAGCCAGCGCCAGCGTCGCGCCCGCCATGCCGCCACCGACGATGATTACGCTCATTGCTTTCTCGTAGCTGCCATTAACGCTTCAATTTCTTCCGGCTTTTTCACCACGCTGGCGGTGAGGTTTTCGTTGCCGGTTTCGGTAATCACAATGTCGTCTTCAATACGAATGCCGATACCGCGATATTGTTCTGGCACATCTGCATCCGGCGCGATATACAGACCTGGCTCTACGGTCAGTACCATGCCCGGTTCCAGAATGCGCGAGCGATCCTGACCATAAACGCCAACGTCATGGACATCCAGTCCTAACCAGTGGCTAAGGCCATGCATAAAGAAAGGACGATGGGCGTTCTGAGCGATCAGTTCATCAACATCACCTTTCAGGATGCCGAGTTTTACCAGGCCGCTAACCATGATGCGCACCACTTCACTGGTGACTTCCAGAATGGAGGTTCCTGGACGATACAGGCGCAGGCTGGTTTCAAGAGACTCCAGCACAATGTCGTAGATTTCACGCTGGGCCTGGGTGAATTTGCCGTTGACCGGGAAGGTACGGGTAATATCGCCCGCGTAACCTTTGTATTCACAGCCCGCGTCAATCAACACCAGGTCACCGTCACGCAGTTCACACTCGTTTTCGGTGTAGTGCAGAATACAGCCGTTTTCACCGCTGCCGACAATGGTGTTATAGGAAGGATAGCGCGCACCGTGGCGGTTAAATTCATGGTGAATTTCGCCTTCCAGGTGGTACTCGAACATTCCCGGACGGCATTTTTCCATCGCCCGGGTATGCGCCAGGGCGGTGATTTCCCCCGCGCGGCGAAGTACGGCAATCTCTTCTGGTGATTTGAACAGGCGCATTTCATGAACAATGGGACGCCAGTCGATCATCGTTGCCGGCGCGGTGAGATTTTGCCGCGAGCCTTTACGCAGTTTTTCCAGCGCACTATTCACGATTTCATCAGCATATGCATATTCGCCCTGGGCGTGGTAAACCACATCCAGACCATTAAGTAGTTGATAAAGTTGCTGATTGATTTCGCTGAACGCCAGAGCGCGATCAACGCCCAGTTTCTCTGGCGCGGCCTCCTGACCTAAACGACGGCCAAACCAGATCTCCGCCGTCAGGTCGCGCACGCGGTTAAACAAAACGCTGTGGTTATGAGTGTCATCGCTTTTAATCAGCACCAGCACCGCTTCCGGTTCATTAAAGCCGGTGAAGTACCAGAAGTCGCTGTTCTGACGATAGGGGTATTCGCTGTCGGCGCTACGGGTCACTTCTGGTGCCGCAAAAATCAGCGCGGCGCTGCCGGGTTGCATTTGCTCCACCAGGGCCTGACGGCGACGCTGAAACTCTTGCCGGGATATCTCACTCATAACACTCTCCTTACGTTTTTTGTTTTTAGTGTAGAGTCGGTTTTTGTACTTCTGGCGCGGTCGGTTGCGGATGAGTAAAGGTGTCGTGGCATAACAACGCGGCAACACGGACGTACTCGATGATCTCTTCAAGCGACATTTCAAGCTCTTCCTGATCTTCGTCTTCGTCGTAGCCCAACTGCGCGATGTTACGCAGATCGTCGATGGCTTCACCGGTTTCGCCGGTCACTTTGTCCAGCTTCGGTTGCGTAACGCCAAGACCAAGCAGGAAGTGATTAACCCAACCTGCCAGCGCATCAGCCCGATCGAAAACGCTGACATCATCGCCATCAGGCAGATAAAGCTGAAAAAGGAAGCCGTCATCCTGCAGGGCATCGCTGGTGGCAGAGTGCATTTTACGCAGTGCCTGTGCCAGCTCATGACCGAAAGCCATGCCTTCGTTCGTCAGGTCGTGAAGTAGCGGCAGCCATGAGCTGTCATCGTTACCGCCACATATCATCCCGCTGATTAAACCATGCATCTCAGCTGGGGTCAGACCCGTCCCTTGTTGGTTCAGATACTGGTTCATTTCGTTGTAACCAGGCATTTCGTTCTGTATAGACATAAGCATTCGTCGTCAAAGGGAGGAATATTCATGATATGCTACCACTTTTGGGCCCTGGTGGACCAGAAAAGGGCTTGTCTCTTCTCATCAGGGTAGCTATAGTGTCGCCCCTTCGCAGACCATGGGTCTAAAGACGAAGGCAGCGCAGTCAATCAGCAGGAAGGTGGCATGTCTGCACAACCCGTCGATATCCAAATTTTTTGGCCGTTCACTGCGTGTGAAACTGCCCGCCTGACCAAAGGGATGCGTTGAATCAGGCAGCGGACGATCTGAACCAACGGTTGCAAGATCTGAAAGAACGCACTAGAGTCACAAATACTGAGCAGTTGGTCTTCATTGCCGCATTGAATATCAGCTATGAGTTAGCGCAAGAAAAAGCGAAGACTCGTGACTACGCGGCAAGTATGGAACAGCGTATTCGGATGCTGCAGCAGACCATAGAACAAGCGTTACTTGAACAAGGTCGCATCACCGAAAAAACTAACCAAAACTTTGAATGACACTTTTCGGTTTACTGTGGTAGAGTAACCGTGAAGACAAAATTTCTCTGAGATGTTCGCAAGCGGGCCAGTCCCCTGAGCCGATATTTCATACCACAAGAATGTGGCGCTCCGCGGTTGGTGAGCATGCTCGGTCCGTCCGAGAAGCCTTAAAACTGCGACGACACATTCACCTTGAACCAAGGGTTCAAGGGTTACAGCCTGCGGCGGCATCTCGGAGATTCCCTTCTTATCTGGCACCAGCCATGACGCAACTACCAGAACTCCCACTGACATTATCCCGACAAGAAATCCGCAAAATGATTCGGCAACGTCGTCGTGCGTTAACGCCGGAACAACAGCAGGAAATGGGTCAACAAGCCGCTACCCGGATGATGACGTATCCCCCGGTGGTGATGGCACATACGGTCGCTGTATTCCTCTCTTTTGATGGCGAACTCGACACCCAGCCACTCATAGAACAACTCTGGCGCGCCGGTAAGCGCGTATATCTTCCAGTTTTGCATCCCTTTAGTGCCGGTAATTTGCTGTTCCTGAATTACCATCCGCAAAGCGAACTGGTGATGAACAGGTTGAAGATCCATGAGCCAAAACTGGATGTGCGTGACGTGCTACCCCTTTCCCGATTAGACGTGTTGATCACACCGCTGGTCGCCTTTGATGAGTACGGTCAGCGCCTGGGAATGGGCGGTGGTTTTTATGATCGGACCTTACAAAACTGGCAGCACTATAAAATGCAACCGGTGGGTTATGCGCATGATTGTCAGTTGGTGGAAAAACTCCCCGTTGAAGAGTGGGATATCCCACTTCCTGCGGTGGTTACACCGTCGAAAGTCTGGGAGTGGTGAGGGCGACACACCTGCATCGCCCTGATTGACATCGTTGATTCTTTAACCTAATTTAGTGAGTAAGGGTAAGGGAGGATGACTCCTCCCCTGAGACTGACTGTTAATAAGCTGGGAAACTTATGAGTAACAGTACAATCAGTATGATGACAAGTCGCATCATAACCCTTCTCCTTCAAGCCCTCGCTTCGGTGAGGGCTTTACCGTTACAGCCCTGTGCTGTCCTGCCATCGTAAATCCCCATTAAATAAACACAACGCATTGATCTGACTTTGATTTATTCTCTGGAGCAGACTCGCAAAGTAGAATGCGCAACGCGGCAACGGTGTGGAGAAGGGATAAAAAAACGGGCAAGTCAGTGACCTGCCCGTTGATTTTCAGAGAAGGGGAATTAGTACAGCAGACGGGCGCGAATGGTACCCGGAATAGCTTTCATTGCCTGCAGCGCTTTTTCGGCAACGTCTTCGTCGGCTTCAATATCAATAACTACATAACCCATTTGCGCAGAGGTTTGCAGATACTGGGCAGCGATGTTGACGCCCTGCTCGGCGAAGATTTTGTTCAGCGCAGTTAGCACGCCCGGACGGTTTTCGTGGATGTGCATCAGACGACGCCCACCGTGCAGTGGCAGCGAGACTTCCGGGAAGTTCACCGCAGAGAGCGTTGAGCCATTGTCAGAATACTTGATCAATTTACCCGCAACTTCCAGGCCGATATTCTCCTGCGCTTCCTGAGTCGAACCGCCGATGTGTGGCGTCAGAAGGACGTTGTCGAATTCACACAGCGGAGAGGTAAATGGATCGCTATTGGTTGCCGGTTCCGTCGGGAATACGTCGATTGCCGCCCCCGCCAGATGTTTGCTCGCCAGCGCGTCACACAGCGCCGGAATATCCACCACAGTACCGCGCGAAGCATTAATCAGCAGCGAGCCGGGCTTCATTAGTGAAATCTCTTTCGCACCCATCATATTTTTGGTGGACGGATTCTCTGGTACATGCAGACTCACCACATCGCTCATATTCAGCAGGTCAGAAAGATGCTGTACCTGAGTGGCGTTGCCCAGCGGCAGTTTGTTTTCAATATCATAAAAGTAAACATACATTCCCAGCGATTCAGCCAGAATGCCCAATTGCGTACCAATATGACCGTAGCCGATGATACCCAGCTTTTTGCCGCGCGCTTCAAAAGAACCCGCCGCCAGTTTGTTCCACACGCCACGGTGCGCTTTAGCATTGGCTTCCGGCACGCCGCGCAATAGCAGCAGCAGTTCGCCAATCACCAGCTCCGCAACAGAGCGCGTATTTGAGAACGGTGCGTTAAATACCGGGATCCCGCGTTTTGCCGCCGCATCCAGATCAACCTGGTTTGTTCCGATACAGAAACAGCCAATAGCGACCAGTTTTTCTGCGGCGTTGATCACGTCTTCAGTCAGATGGGTACGGGATCGCAGGCCGATGAAGTGGGCATCGCGGATGGATTCTTTTAATTGTTCATCATCCAGCGCGCCTTTGTGAAATTCGATGTTGGTGTAACCCGCTGCACGAAGGCTTTCCAGCGCCTTTTGGTGCACGCCTTCTACCAGCAGAAACTTAATCTTGTCTTTCTCCAGCGATACCTTTGCCATTTACCCAATCCTGTCTTTTGAAATGTTGTGTGCGGATTTGCATCCGCCTTTCAACATATCAAAAAATAATATTGCGGCAATATGAACGTTTGCGTCGCGATGTTGAGGAAATATCACGCAAAGGTATTTCTTGGATGAATATGCTGGTTTAGAGGGTTTATTTAGAGCAATCGACAATAGCCAGGTAAAAACGTGACACATGTCACCAAATTTAATGAAGAGAATTTTTTTAACGGGGGAGGTTCCCCCGTCAGATCATTTCACAATGGTTTTGACACCGTCAGGTGTGCCAATCAGCGCAACGTCCGCGCCACGGTTAGCAAACAAGCCAACAGTAACCACGCCAGGAATCGCATTTATGGCGTTTTCCATCGCTATCGGGTCAAGGATTTCCATGCCGTGGACGTCGAGGATCACGTTGCCGTTATCGGTCACCACGCCCTGACGGTATTCCGGACGACCGCCCAGTTTCACCAGCTGGCGCGCCACTGCACTACGTGCCATCGGGATAACTTCTACTGGCAGCGGGAATTTGCCCAGAATATCAACCTGCTTGGAGGCGTCGGCAATACAGATAAATTTTTCCGCAACCGAAGCAATGATTTTTTCACGGGTCAGCGCCGCGCCGCCGCCTTTTGATCATCTGCATGTGGCCGTTGATTTCATCTGCGCCATCAACGTAGATGCCAAGGCTGGTCGACTTCGTTGAGATCAAAAACGTGAATGCCGAGGCTTTTCAGTTTTTCAGTGGAAGCATCTGAAACTGGAAACGGCCCCTTCAATCTGGCCTTTCATCGTGCCGAGCGCGTCAATAAAGTGTGCGGCGGTGGAACCTGTACCTACACCAACAATGGTGCCGGGCTGAACATACTGAAGTGCCGCCCATCCTACTGCTTTTTTCAATTCATCCTGCGTCATGATCGTTTCGCCTGTGGTATGAAATTTCACACGCATTATATACAAAAAAAGCGATTCCGACCCCGTTGGCAAGCCGCGTGGTTAACTCATCCATAAAATATCGCGCAATGGCAGGCATCCCCTTTCGCCCGGCAAATAAAGCATACAACGGTCTGGGTATGCCGCTCCACGGTGCGAACAGAGGCAATAACGCCACGCCATTCAACATAACCAGGGCGCGAAGTCGCTAAGCGAAATGCAATAGCGCAAATCCCTGATCTTTTAAGCTGCGCGTTTAACCATTGATACAAATGTTACCCGCCGACGGCTTCGGTATATGCAACCTGACACAAAATTGTGTCATAGTGCAGGAAAAAGCATTTACCAGGAGCAGACAACAGCAATGAAACGCCCGGACTACAGAACATTACAGGCACTGGATGCGGTGATACGTGAACGAGGATTTGAGCGCGCGGCACAAAAGCTGTGCATTACACAATCAGCCGTCTCACAGCGCATTAAGCAACTGGAAAATATGTTCGGGCAGCCGCTGTTGGTGCGTACCGTACCACCGCGCCCGACAGAACAAGGGCAAAAACTGCTGGCACTGCTACGCCAGGTGGAGCTGCTGGAAGAAGAGTGGCTGGGCGATGAACAAACCGGTTCGACTCCGCTGCTGCTTTCACTGGCGGTCAACGCCGACAGTCTGGCGACGTGGTTGCTTCCGGCGCTGGCTCCTGTGTTAGCTGATTCGCCTATCCGCCTCAACTTGCAGGTAGAAGATGAAACCCGCACTCAGGAACGTCTGCGCCGCGGCGAAGTGGTCGGCGCGGTGAGTATTCAACATCAGGCGCTGCCGAGTTGTCTTGTCGATAAGCTCGGTGCGCTCGACTATCTATTCGTCAGCTCAAAACCGTTTGCTGAAAAATATTTCCCTAACGGCGTAACGCGTTCGGCTCTGCTAAAAGCGCCAGTGGTCGCCTTTGACCATCTTGACGATATGCACCAGGCCTTTTTGCAGCAAAACTTCGATCTGCCCCCAGGCAGCGTACCGTGCCATATTGTTAATTCTTCAGAAGCGTTCGTGCAACTTGCTCGCCAGGGCACCACCTGCTGTATGATCCCGCACCTGCAAATCGAGAAAGAGCTGGCCAGCGGTGAACTGATTGACTTAACGCCTGGGCTATTTCAACGACGGATGCTCTACTGGCACCGCTTTGCTCCTGAAAGCCGCATGATGCGTAAAGTCACTGATGCGTTACTCGATTATGGTCACAAAGTCCTTCGTCAGGATTAATCCATCAAATAATGCCTGATAGCACATATCAGGCGTTGTCCTCACTTCTTTTTGTATTCCTTGAATCACATCACAAAATAGACAAATCTCAGGCGGCAAAAAACGACGTCTGAATGCATTTTTTTTGCTGGCGACAAACCCACGTAAAAAGCTCACCGTAGGCGCAAATACCCTCATTTTGATTGCGTTTTACGGAGCAAATAATGTCTAACGTGCAGGAGTGGCAACAGCTTGCCAACAAGGAATTGAGCCGTCGGGAGAAAACTGTCGACTCGCTGGTTCAGCAAACCGCGGAAGGGATCGCCATCAAGCCGCTGTATACCGAAGCCGATCTCGATAATCTGGAGGTGACAGGTACCCTTCCTGGTTTGCCTCCCTACGTTCGTGGCCCGCGTGCCACTATGTATACCGCCCAACCGTGGACCATCCGTCAGTATGCTGGTTTTTCAACAGCAAAAGAGTCCAACGCTTTTTATCACCGTAACCTGGCCGCCGGGCAAAAAGGTCTTTCCGTTGCGTTTGACCTTGCCACCCACCGAGGCTACGACTCCGATAACCCGCGCGTGGCGGGCGACGTCGGCAAAGCGGGCGTCGCTATCGACACCGTGGAAGATATGAAAGTCCTGTTCGACCAGATCCCGCTGGATAAAATGTCGGTTTCGATGACCATGAATGGCGCAGTGCTACCAGTACTGGCGTTTTATATCGTCGCCGCGGAAGAGCAAGGTGTTACACCTGATAAACTGACCGGCACCATTCAAAACGATATCCTCAAAGAGTACCTCTGCCGCAACACCTATATTTACCCGCCAAAACCGTCAATGCGCATTATCGCCGACATCATCGCCTGGTGTTCCGGCAACATGCCGCGATTTAATACCATCAGTATCAGCGGTTACCACATGGGTGAAGCGGGTGCCAACTGCGTGCAGCAGGTAGCATTTACGCTCGCCGATGGGATTGAGTACATCAAAGCAGCAATATCCGCTGGGCTGAAAATTGATGACTTCGCTCCTCGCCTGTCGTTCTTCTTCGGCATCGGCATGGATCTGTTTATGAACGTCGCCATGTTGCGTGCGGCACGTTTTTTATGGAGCGAAGCGGTCAGTGGATTTGGCGCACAGGATCCTAAATCACTGGCGCTGCGTACCCACTGCCAGACCTCAGGCTGGAGCCTGACTGAACAGGATCCGTATAACAACGTTATCCGCACCACCATTGAAGCCCTGGCTGCAACGCTGGGCGGTACTCAGTCACTGCATACCAACGCCTTTGATGAAGCGCTTGGTTTGCCTACCGATTTCTCAGCACGCATTGCCCGCAATACCCAGATCATCATTCAGGAAGAATCAGAACTCTGCCGCACCGTCGATCCACTGGCCGGATCCTATTACGTTGAATCACTGACCGATCAAATCGTCAAACAAGCCAGAGCCATTATCCAACAGATCGACGAAGCCGGTGGCATGGCGAAAGCGATCGAAGCAGGTCTGCCAAAACGAATGATCGAAGAGGCCTCCGCGCGCGAACAGTCGTTGATCGACCAGGGCAAGCGTGTCATCGTTGGTGTCAATAAGTACAAACTGGATCACGAAGACAAAACCGATGTACTTGAGATCGACAACGTGATGGTGCGTAACGAGCAAATTGCTTCGCTGGAACGCATTCGCGCCACCCGTGATGATGCCGCCGTAACCGCCGCGTTGAACGCCCTGACTCACGCCGCACAGCATAACGAAAACCTGCTGGCTACCGCTGTTAATGCTGCTCGCGTTCGCGCCACCCTAGGTGAAATTTCCGATGCGCTGGAAGCCGCTTTCGACCGTTATCTGGTGCCAAGCCAGTGTGTTACCGGCGTGATTGCGCAAAGCTATCATCAGTCTGAGAAATCGGCCTCCGAGTTCGATGCCATTGTTGCGCAAACGGAGCAGTTCCTTGCCGACAATGGTCGTCGCCCGCGCATTCTGATCGCTAAAATGGGCCAGGATGGGCACGATCGCGGCGCGAAAGTGATCGCCAGCGCCTATTCCGATCTCGGTTTCGACGTAGATTTAAGCCCGATGTTCTCTACACCTGAAGAGATCGCCCGCCTGGCCGTAGAAAACGACGTTCACGTAGTGGGCGCATCCTCACTGGCTGCCGGTCATAAAACGCTGATCCCGGAACTGGTCGAAGCGCTGAAAAAATGGGGACGCAAAGATATCTGCGTGGTCGCGGGTGGCGTCATTCCGCCGCAGGATTACGCCTTCCTGCAAGAGCGCGGCGTGGCGGCGATTTATGGTCCAGGTACACCTATGCTCGACAGCGTGCGCGACGTACTGAATCTGATAAGCCAGCATCATGATTAATGAAGCCACGCTGGCAGAAAGTATTCGCCGCTTACGTCAGGGTGAGCGTGCCACGCTCGCCCAGGCCATGACGTTGGTGGAAAGCCGTCACCCGCGTCATCAGGCGCTAAGTACGCAACTGCTTGATGCCATTATGCCGTACTGCGGTAACGCCCTGCGACTGGGCGTTACCGGCACACCCGGCGCGGGGAAAAGTACCTTTCTTGAAGCCTTTGGCATGTTGTTGATTCGTGATGGATTAAAGGTTGCGGTTATTGCGGTCGATCCCAGCAGTCCGGTCACTGGCGGTAGCATTCTCGGGGATAAAACCCGCATGAATGACCTGGCGCGTGCCGAGACGGCGTTTATTCGCCCGGTACCATCCTCCGGTCATCTGGGCGGTGCCAGTCAGCGAGCGCGGGAATTAATGCTGTTATGCGAAGCGGCGGGTTATGACGTAGTGATTGTCGAAACGGTTGGCGTCGGGCAGTCGGAAACGGAAGTCGCCCGCATGGTGGACTGTTTTATCTCGTTGCAAATTGCCGGTGGCGGCGATGATCTGCAGGGCATTAAAAAAGGGCTGATGGAAGTGGCTGATCTGATCGTTATCAACAAAGACGATGGCGATAACCATACCAATGTCGCCATTGCCCGGCATATGTACGAGAGTGCCCTGCATATTCTGCGACGTAAATACGGCGAATGGCAGCCACGGGTTCTGACTTGTAGCGCACTGGAAAAACGTGGAATCGATGAGATCTGGCACGCCATCATCGACTTCAAAACCGCGCTAACTGCCAGTGGTCGTTTACAACAAGTGCGGCAACAACAATCGGTGGAATGGCTGCGTAAGCAGACCGAAGAGGAAGTACTGAATCACCTGTTCGCGAATGAAGATTTCGATCGCTATTACCGCCAGACGCTTTTAGCGGTCAAAAACAATACGCTCTCACCGCGCACCGGCCTGCGACAGCTCAGTGAATTTATCCAGACGCAATATTTTGATTAAAGGAATTTTTATGTCTTATCAGTATGTGAACGTTGCCACTATCAACAAAGTGGCGGTCATTGAGTTTAACTATGGCCGAAAACTTAATGCCTTAAGTAAAGTCTTTATTGATGATCTTATGCAGGCGTTAAGCGATCTCAACCGGCCGGAAATTCGCTGTATCATTTTGCGCGCGCCGAGTGGATCCAAAGTCTTCTCCGCAGGTCACGATATTCACGAACTACCGTCTGGCGGTCGCGATCCGCTCTCCTATGATGATCCGTTGCGTCAAATCACCCGCATGATCCAAAAATTCCCGAAACCGATCATTTCGATGGTGGAAGGTAGTGTCTGGGGTGGCGCATTTGAAATGATCATGAGTTCCGATCTGATCATCGCCGCCAGTACCTCAACCTTCTCAATGACACCTGTAAACCTCGGCGTCCCGTATAACCTGGTCGGCATTCACAACCTGACCCGCGACGCGGGCTTCCACATTGTCAAAGAGCTGATTTTTACCGCTTCGCCAATCACAGCCCAGCGCGCGCTGGCTGTCGGCATTCTCAACCATGTTGTGGAAGTGGAAGAACTGGAAGATTTCACCTTACAAATGGCGCACCACATCTCTGAGAAAGCGCCGTTAGCCATTGCCGTTATCAAAGAAGAGCTGCGTGTACTGGGCGAAGCGCACACCATGAACTCCGATGAATTTGAACGTATTCAGGGGATGCGCCGCGCCGTTTATGACAGCGAAGATTACCAGGAAGGGATGAACGCTTTCCTCGAAAAACGTAAACCTAATTTCGTTGGTCATTAATCCCTGCGAACGAAGGAGTAAAAATGGAAACTCAGTGGACAAGGATGACCGCCGATGAAGCGGCAGAAATTATCCAGCATAACGACATGGTGGCATTTAGCGGCTTTACCCCAGCGGGTTCGCCGAAAGCCTTACCCACCGCGATTGCCCGCAGAGCTAACGAACAGCATGAGGCCCAAAAGCCGTATCAAATCCGCCTGCTGACGGGGGCGTCAATCAGCGCCGCCGCTGACGATGTACTTTCTGACGCCGATGCTGTTTCCTGGCGTGCGCCATATCAAACATCGTCCGGTTTACGTAAAAAGATCAATCAGGGCGCGGTGAGTTTCGTTGACCTGCATTTGAGCGAAGTGGCGCAAATGGTCAATTACGGTTTCTTCGGCGACATTGATGTTGCCGTCATTGAAGCATCGGCACTGGCACCGGATGGTCGAGTCTGGTTAACCAGCGGGATCGGTAATGCGCCGACCTGGCTGCTGCGAGCGAAGAAAGTGATCATTGAACTCAATCACTATCACGATCCGCGCGTTGCAGAACTGGCGGATATT
>ENA-OQCW01000896-OQCW01000896.1-human-gut-metagenome-genome-assembly--contig:-NODE-896-length-14149-cov-2.638996_pt1 | contig 14149 bp, 16 predicted proteins | sample MGYA00242767_ERZ504593 | MGnify/ENA primary metagenome ERZ504593 (study PRJEB26092, sample SAMD00036307) | human gut metagenome | host: Homo sapiens | study: EMG produced TPA metagenomics assembly of... | reverse complement strand
AATAGTCACAATGGTTGATACCAAAATTGACGGAATACTCTTCGCCAGATTCCCCGCCGCTTCCACCGTGGGCTCACTGATATTACCAATCAATTTTCCCATTGTGCTGTCTAAATTCGCAACCACTGCATTCCACCCAGTCTGTATCCCTTCCGGAAGCAGATTAAAGATACCTTGAAAACTATCACCAATATCTTTTAATCCTTTTTCCAGTTCACCATACATCTGCGGAAAATTTGCAATCAGGCTCCCCAGTTCATCTGCCAATTTGCTGATGCCAAAGTACAGTGCACTGACCACCCCTGCCAAAACTGCAATGATAATAATTGCGGATCCTAGTTTTTTTACAATCTTCAACCGTTTTTCTAACCAGCACACAAGTGGATTCGCAATAAAAGCAATAAACCATCCGATGACAAACGGCATAAAAACCACAACAATTTTATTCCTATGACGATAAATAAAATAGTTCCTATCAGGCTGAACGCCAGACTTACGATTACTTTCCAATATGGACGCGTATCTTCCATTTACTCCACCTCGGTTTCATTCAGAAAATTCTTTTCCACCAATTCCCAAATTTCTTCTCTTCCCTGTTTTGACACGGATGAGAATGGTATGATCTGTGTTCCTGGAACGAGATCAAGTCCCTGCTTGATCATCTTTACATGTTTTGCGACTTGACTTCTTTTTAGTTTGTCCAGTTTTGTCGCAATGATGATCGGATTGTACCCCTGTGACACAATCCACTCATACATCATCTTATCATTTGCAGATGGATCATGTCGGATATCAATCAGCAAAAATACTGCTTTCAACTGTTTCGAGCTGTGCAAATAGCGTTCAATCAGTTTTCCCCACTGTACTTTTTCTTTCTCAGAAACTTTTGCATATCCATATCCAGGCAAATCTACTAAATACATTATATCATTAATATTATAGAAATTGATAGTCTGAGTTTTTCCCGGCGTCGCTGATGTACGCGCAAAAGACTTTCGATTCATCAACGCATTGATCAATGAAGATTTCCCTACATTTGATTTTCCGGCAAATGCAATCTCTACTTTGTCTGTCTCCGGAAGCTTACTCGTAATTCCACATACAATTTCCAAATCAATACTCTTAATTTTCATTTTCGTTTTCCTCATATATTAATGCAGTTTTCAAAACTTCATCCATATAGCTTACCGGAATAATTTCCAGTCCTCTTGTAATCTCGGATGAAATCTCTTCCACATCTCGCATATTTTTTTCTGGTACCAATACAGTCTTTACTCCTGCGCTTTTGGCTGCCAAAAGCTTTTCTTTTAATCCTCCGATTGGAAGCACTCTTCCACGCAGTGTAATCTCTCCTGTCATCGCCACATCCGCTCTGACTTTCGTATTCGTGATTGCGGAAATCATCGCCGTCGCCATTGTGATACCTGCAGACGGACCGTCTTTTGGAACAGCACCTTCAGGAATATGAATATGGATATCGTGCTTTTTAAAGAAATCTTCCGGAATCTTATATTTTTCTCCCACAGAACGGATATAGCTGATTCCTGTCCGTGCAGACTCTTTCATCACATCTCCAAGCTGTCCTGTCAATAGGATCTCGCCCTCTCCCGGCATAATATTGACCTCTGTCTGAAGTGTATCTCCACCGACACTTGTCCATGCAAGACCTCTCACGATACCTATTTCGTCTGTCTCATTTATCATCTGATACGAATATTTCTCTTTTCCCAGATATTTCTCCAAATTTCGTTCTGTTACACGAATGCTACTTTTGCCTGTCTCCAAAATCTCTCGTGCTGATTTTCTACAGATATCTCCAATTTTACGCTCCAGCTGTCTGACTCCTGCTTCTTTTGTATAGTTTCTAGCAATTTTCCAGATAGCACCTTTGCTGATTTTTAACTGCTCCGGTGTCAGTCCATGTTTTTTGGAGCTGCTTTGGAAGCAGATGCTGCGTTGCAATATGCATCTTCTCATTTTCTGTATAACTACTGATCTCAATGACTTCCATACGGTCTAATAACGGTCTTGGAATTGTCTGAAGCGAATTTGCTGTCGTCACAAACAATACCTCAGACAGATCAATCGGTACTTCCAGATAATGATCTCTAAATTTTACATTCTGCTCACTGTCCAACACTTCCAACAGCGCAGAAAACGTATCTCCCTTATAATCATTGCTCACTTTGTCGATCTCGTCAAGTAAAATCAACGGATTTTTTACACCAGACATTTTAAGTGCATTTGCAATTCTTCCCGGCATTGCTCCCACATATGTTTTCCGGTGTCCTCTAATCTCTGCTTCATCCCTCACACCACCAAGTGAAATCCGTGTATACGGTTTTTTTAATGCTTCGGAAAGCGAACGTGCAATTGAGGTCTTTCCTGTTCCCGGCGGACCAACAAGACAAAGAATCGGACTTTCTCCTTTCTTTGTCAGAGAACGGACAGCGAGAAATTCCAAAATCCTTTCTTTCACGGCTTCCAGTCCATAGTGTTCGTCCTCCAATACCTGTTTTGCATATGCAATATCGGTATTATCTTTTCCCATCTTGTCCCACGGCATCTCCAACATCGTCTCAATGTAAGTGCGGATAACCCCATTTTCTGCCGAACTGTTCATCGCACTTTTAAAACGATGAATTTCTTTCATCAGCTTCTCCTTAATTTCCTTGGAAGCCTTTAATTTTTTTGTAGCAGTCTCAAACTCCTCCGCATCCGAAAGCATATTGTCCTCTCCAAGCTCTTCCCGAATCACTTTCAACTGCTCTCTCAATATAAATTCTTTCTGATGTCTGTCAATGCGTTCTTTGACTTTTCCCTGAATCTCTTCTTTGAGATGCATCACTTCCATCTCATTGGCAATCTTAAATGCCAACACTTCGTAGCGTCTGTTCAAATTTGTCTCTTCCAAAACATCCTGTAAACTCAAATAATCAAGCGGGACATTCGCAGCGATCTGATTCACCAACCCCAGAAATGTCTTTTCATCTGCGACCTGTGTAATAACATCCTTCGGGATTTTCCCATTTTTCATCGCATATTCTAAAAATAATTCCTGAATATTCTTCGCTCTTGGATTATCTACGACTTCCTGCTCATCCTGCGGCTCTTCAATGACTTCCACCTGAGCATTTAAATACCCTTCTTCCTTCTCAAAAGAAATGAGTCTTGCCCGCTCTTCTCCGGTCACTAACACTCTAAGCATATTCTTTGATAACTTAATAACCTGCTTGATCGTTCCGATTGTCCCAATCTCAAATACATCCTTTAATTCTGGATCCTCTATATTCAACTCTCTTTGCGCAACAAGAAATACCTGTTGTTCTTCGCCTTGCATAACTTGTTGAATTGCCTGGATGGAATAGGCACGGCTCACATCAAAATGTACCACCATCTCCGGCATGATTGTCATTCCCCTTAAGGCAACCATAGGTATATTCCGTATCTGTTTTTCCATATTTCCTCCTTATTCAGGGACGGGGGTAATGTAACATTACCCCCGTCCCCAATTTACATTATGCACTTTCTGACGTAAGGGTCTCGGAATTGTAAACCGGATCTGCTGTCCCTTCTACGGCTTCTTTTGTAATTCGACAAGTTTTTATGCGATCATTGGACGGTACGTGATACATTGTATCCATCATGACATTCTCCATAATCGCACGTAACCCTCTCGCTCCTGTCTTTCTCGCCAATGACGTGTCTGCAATCTTTTCCAATGCTTCTTTGTCAAACTCTAATTCAACGCCATCAAGTTCCAGTAATTTCTGATACTGTTTCACAATAGCACTCTTTGGCTCTGTTAAAATACGAATCAACGCATCTCTGTCAAGCATCTCTAATGTGACGTTGACCGGAACACGTCCGACCAACTCTGGAATCAGACCGAACTTCACCAAATCCTGCGGCAGTACCTGACTTAAAAGTCTGTCCACATTATCTTCATGGTGATTTCCCACTTCTGCATTAAATCCCATTGATTTTCGATCCATACGCGTCTCAATAATCTTATCCAGACCTTCAAACGCTCCACCACAGATAAATAAAATATTTGTCGTATCAATCTGTATCAATTCTTGATGCGGATGCTTTCTTCCACCTTGTGGCGGTACCGATGCCACTGTTCCTTCTATAATTTTAAGAAGCGCCTGCTGAACTCCTTCTCCTGATACATCTCTTGTAATAGACGGATTCTCTGACTTTCTTGTAATTTTGTCAATCTCATCAAGATATATGATACCGTGCTCTGCACGTTCAATATCTCCGTCTGCCGCCTGAATAATCTTCAGAAGAATATTCTCCACATCTTCTCCTACATATCCTGCCTCTGTGAGTGCTGTTGCATCTGCGATCGCGAATGGCACATTTAAAATCTTAGCCAGTGTCTGAGCAAGCAACGTCTTTCCACAGCCTGTCGGTCCAAGCATCAAAATATTACTTTTCTGTAACTCAACTCCAAAATCCTTTTCCGCCATAATTCGTTTATAGTGATTGTACACTGCCACTGACAGCACATTTTTTTGCCTCGTCCTGTCCGATTACATACTCATCCAAAAAGGCTTTGATCTCCTCTGGTTTTAAAAGATTGATATCCTGAAAATCAGATGGATTCTCATATGCCAGTTCTTCTTCAATAATTTCGGCACATACGTCCACACACTCATCACAAATGTATGCTCCATTAGGTCCTGCAATCATTTTGCGAACCTGTGCCTGCGTCTTATTGCAAAATGAACATCTTACAATTTCTTCTCCTATCTTTCCTGCCATACTCTCACCTCGTCTCTCCACTTTCATACGATGGAAAAGGGGGGTGCCCAAATTAAGCATCCCCTCTTCCAGTTACATTAATGGCTGGTAATCACTTCATCTACCAGTCCGTATTCTTTTGCTTCCTGTGCTGACATAAAGTTATCACGTTCTGTGTCGGCCTGAATCTTCTCAAGACTTTGCCCTGTATTTTCTGCCAAAATCGTATTCAACTTCTGTCTTGTCTTTAAAATATGTTCTGCTGCAATCTGAATCTCTGTCGCCTGTCCCTGTGCTCCGCCTAATGGCTGGTGAATCATGATCTCTGCATTCGGAAGGGCATATCTTTTCCCTTTCTTTCCGCCTGACAATAAGAATGATCCCATACTTGCAGCCATACCAATACAAATTGTGGATACGTCACATTTGATATACTGCATTGTATCATAGATAGCCAAACCTGCTGATACGGAACCGCCTGGGCTGTTGATATAAAGATGAATATCTTTCTCCGGATCTTCACCTTCTAAAAATAGCAGCTGGGCAATAATTACACTTGCTGATGCATCAGTTACCTCTTCCCCCAAAAAGATAATTCTTTCCTTCAGTAATCTTGAATAAATGTCATATGAACGCTCGCCGCGGCTTGTCTGCTCAATGACATAAGGTATTACGCTCATGTATATGCCTCCTTAAAAATATAATGTTTTTATTCTTCTACAGCATTATCTACTAAGAATGTCACAGCATCTTGAACAGCTAAATCCATCTTCATCTGTTCTTTTTCATTTTCTCCCATGAATTCTTTTAATTTTCTACTTCCATCTTGTAAGCTTCTGCCATCTTTGCTAATTCTTCATCGATTCTTTCATCTGTAATCTCGATGTTTTCAGCTTTTGCAATTGCTTCAAGTACAAGTCTTGTCTCAATACGTTTTACAGCCTGTGGTCTTAATTCTTCCATCATGCTCTCAGCTGTCATTCCTGTGAACTGGAAGTACTGTTCCATAGAAAGTCCCTGCTGCTGAATTCTCTGTGCGAAATCCTGAGCCATCTGATTTACCTGTGTATCGATCATTGCCTCTGGAATCTCCATTGTTGCGTTTGCAACAGCTTTTTCTACTGCCTGGTCTTCTTTCTTTCTATTACCGTCTGCAATCTTCTGTTCTTTGATTTTTGCTTTGATATCTGCTTTGTAAGCATCTAATGTATCAAATTCAGATACTTCTGCTGCAAATTCATCATCTAATTCAGGAAGTTCTTTTGCTTTGATCTCATGTACTGTACATTTGAACACTGCAGCTTTTCCTGCTAAATCTTCTGAATGATATTCTTCTGGGAATGTCACATTCACTTCTACTTCTTTTTCTGCTTCAGCGCCGATTAATTGTTCTTCAAATCCCGGAATGAAAGATCCTGAACCGATTGTCAATGGATAGTTCTCACCTTTTCCACCTTCAAATGCAACACCGTCAACAAATCCTTCGAAGTCTAATACAACTTCATCTCCGTCCTGTACTGCACGGTCTTCCACTACAACTGTTCTTGCATTCTTCTTCTGTTCTTCTTCTAATTTCGCGTCGATCTCTTTTGCTGTTACTCTGTTAGAAACTTTATCTACAGAAAGTCCTTTGTATTCTCCTAAAGTTACTTCTGGTTTTACAGCAACTTCTGCTGTGAAGATAAATATGGTTTTCCTTTTTCTAACTGAACTACTTCTACTTTTGGCTGTGAAACGATATCTAATTCACATTCGTCATATGCTTTTCCGTATGCTGTTGGAATTAACGCATTTGCTGCATCTTCATAAAAGATTCCTACACCGTACATTTTTTCGATCATCTGACGTGGTACTTTCCCTTTACGGAATCCAGGCACGCTGATTTTATTTCTCTGTTTTAAGTACGCACCCTGAATTGCTTTTTCTAATTCTTCAGCGGAAACTTCGATTGTAAGTTTCGCCATATTTTTTTCCATGTTTTCTACTTGTAAACTCATTACTATTTCCTCCTTATATATGTGAGAAGTCCCCAGACTTATCTACACTAACGCTCATTCCAAGATTATATCACAATACTTTCTAAATTACTAGCCTTGAATTTCATCTAAACGCAGTATTTTCGTAATAAATGAGGAAATCTCATCCTCCTTCATTGAAAACACATTTTTGTCATTGCTTTTGACTTTAAACACAATTGTCTCTGTCTCACCGTACTGCATATTTTGATATGCAGTTTCTAAAAGTTCATAAGAACGGTTCAGAAATTCGCTTTGCATCTGGGCATTAATCTCTTCTTTTGTCCCCTGATATTCTCCGTTCTCCGCCTTTTGTTTCAGATTTTCCGACTCTGTCTGAATCGATGTGATAAACTGTAAAAATACATCCGACGGCTGAAATTCCACACTGACATCATATTCCTTGCGGCTGATCTTCTCCGCTTCATTTACCTGATATTTCATAGCGCCGAAAATCTCTTTGCACAGGTCTACAAACTTCTTCTCAAGTTCCGAATCTATCTCCACACCATTTGTGATGTAAGCCGAAACAAAACTTTCAATGCCTTCATCATACTGTTTCAGCAATTCCTTCTTTGACGTATCCTCCAGAATCTCTTCCGCCTCAGTGACATCTCCCAAAAAACCGCTGGTTCAGAATCGCGCGGACATATCCCTGTGCATCAAAATCTCTGAGCAGTCCTATGCATACAATTCCTACCAGTACAATGATCACTGCAATCGCAGCTACTGTCCCTTTTTTTTGATTTCATAGTTCCTCCTATTTACATTGATAGATGACAGAGTCTTTGATCTCCTCCGCCTTTTCCTTGTTCAAAAGAAGCCCGATCAGCGCAAGTGAAAAATCAATCGCTGTCCCCAGACCTCTGCTTGTAATGATAAAATCAGACACAACAACAGAATCTTTCACTACCTCTGCTCCGAAAAGCTCCGCCTCTTTGCTCGGATAAGAAGTCGCCTTTCTTTCTTTTAAAAAGCCCATCTTTCCGAAAATACTCGGCGCCGCACAGATTGCCGCAATATATTTTTTCTCTTCATAGTATTTTTCCAATACATTTTTCACGCCTTCGTGTTCTTCCAAATGAATTGTTCCAGGCATTCCGCCCGGCAGTACAACCATGTCCTGCTCCTCATAATCCATTTCTTCAAATAATTTATCTGCCTGAACACAAATATCATGTGAACCGCGAATCTGCAATTTACCTGTAATCGATACTGTTGTCACAAAAATTCCTGCTCTTCTTAGCAAATCCACAACAGTCAGTCCTTCAATCTCTTCAAACCCATCTGACAAAAATACACAAACCTTTTTTCCATGGTTTCCCTCCTTTTCTTCGTCACAGCTCACTCCACGGCTGATGTGTGAACTGTAACTTGCATTTTAACAAACTTATGAAAAAAAAGCAAATCCGTTTACATTTCCCTTGACCTGTATTACTATAAACACATCTGGAGGTATCTATTATGGAAATTGAACGTAAATATTTAATCAGCTCCCTTCCGGAGCATCTCGAACAATATCCCCATCGTCAGCTTGAACAAGGATATTTATCCACATCTCCTGTCGTGCGTGTGCGAAAAGACGATGACAAGTATGAGTTGACCTACAAATCTAAAGGACTTATGGTTCGTGAAGAACACAATCTTCCACTCACAAAGGAATCCTATGAACATCTGCGCACTAAAATCGACGGCAGACTGATCAGCAAAAAGCGCTACTGCATCCCTTATGGCATATACACCATTGAATTAGACATTTTTGAGGGCGATCTTGCACCGCTTGTTCTCGCCGAGGTAGAATTTCCTACCGAGCAGGAAGCGAATGCATTCACCCCACCGGACTGGTTCGTCGAAGATGTCACTTTCTCACCTCTTTACCACAATAGTTTTTTAAGTCAACTTCAGCACAAATAAAGGACGGAAACTCTTCCGTCCTTTACTTCACATATTTTATTCTGCAAGATCAAATTTTTCGTGGATTGCACGCACCGCTTTGTCAATCTCTGACTCCTCTACCAGTACCGTGATTCGAATCTCAGATGTAGAAATCATATTAATATTAATTCCGTAATTAAACAACGCCTCAAACAATTTGGATGCAACTCCCGGATTTGTCATCATTCCTGCGCCCACGATTGAAACTTTTGCCACACCTTCATTGTGTGTAATATTCTTAATCGTCAAAGGCTCTTTGTTCTCTTCCAATATAGCAAGTGCATCTTTCAGGTCATCCTGCGAAACTGTAAATGAAATATCCTTTGTTCCGTCACGTCCTACGGACTGAAGGATAATATCTACATTAATATTATTTTTCGCAAGTTTGTTGAATATTTTAAACGCAATACCCGGTCTGTCTTCCACTCCAATCACTGAAATTCTGGCTGTATTCTTATCCGCAGCCACACCGGTAATTAACATTTTCTCCATTTTTACTACCTCCTTGACAACCGTTCCTTCTGATTCATTCAAGCTTGAACGCACAACCATCGGAACACTGTATTTTTTCGCCATCTCCACGGAACGATTGTGCAGAACTTTTGCACCTGCCGTTGCAAGTTCCAGCATCTCATCATATGTAATCTCTGAGAGTTTTCTTGCATTCGGAACAATTCTAGGATCTGCCGTATAGACACCATCTACATCTGTATAAATCTCGCACAAATCTGCGTGCAATACTGCCGCAAGTGCTACCGCTGTCGTATCAGAACCACCTCGTCCAAGTGTGGCGTAATCATCGTATTTCGTAATTCCTTGAAAGCCTGTCACAATTACGATCTTTCTGGAATCCAGTTCATGATTGATACGGTCTGTGTCAATTCTCTTAAATCTGGCATTTCCGTATCTGGAGGTACAGTTCATCCCTACCTGAAATGCATTCAATGACACTGCCGGCACATCCATCGCATGCATAGCCATTGCCATGAGCGAAACTGACACTTGCTCTCCTGTTGTCAAAAGCATATCCAGTTCTCTCTTGTTTGCATTTGGATTGATATCGTTTGCAAGTGCAAGCAAATCATCTGTCGTATCTCCCATTGCCGAAAGAACAACTACAACACTGTGTCCTTTTTTATAATCTTCAATGCAGCGTCTTGCAACATTGTAAATTCTCTCTTTATTTGCGACGGATGTTCCGCCGAATTTCTTTACAATTAACATGGTTACCTCCTATATCTCTAACAGGCAGTCAATCAGACGATAGCCTTCTTTCCAGACAATTCCGCTTTCTTTTGCGGTCTTTTCGCTATATTCTTCCTGACTTCCCAATTCTTTTCTGCTGTCATAAAGCAGATATGGAACCGGATCTTTTGTATGTGTCCGAACTCGAATTGGCGTTGGATGATCCGGAAGAACCAATATTCGATAATCTTCGCCCGCTTTTTCTAATGCTTCTACAATAAGCCGTGTCACTCGCTTATCAAGATACTCGATTGATTCTATTTTCTCATTCAGCAATCCCTGATGTCCCATCTCATCTGGCGCCTCCACATGCACATAAGCAAAATCATATCCATGCTTCAAAAGTGCATCTGCCGCTGCATTTGCCTTTCCTTCATAATTCGTATGAAGTCCACCATTGGCTCCTTCCACCAAAATCGTATCCATCTCAGACCCAACTGCAAGTCCTTTCAGCAGGTCCACCGCTGAGATCATAACACCTTTCTTTCCTGTCTTGTCTTCAAAAGACATCAGATCCGGCCTTGTGCCTGCTCCCCAGAACCATGCAGAATTCGCCGGATTGAGCCCCTGCTCTTTTCTTTTCTGATTCAGAGGATGCGCAGACAATATCTCATAACTTTTCTTCATCATATCACAGAACACTTCATTTTCCGGCAGATACTCTCCGATTTTCTTCGTCAAAATATCATGCGGCGGAGTCAGCTCTATCACTTTTCCTTCCTCCCATACAAGCAAGTGACGGTAACTCGTTCCCACGTAGAACTCAGATCCTTCTCTTTCCAGCCCTTCCTTCAGTGCTTCCATCAAAACTGCAGCATCCTCAGTACTGATCTCGCTGGAGCTGTGATCCACCATTCTCTTTTCTTCATAACAGCTTTCTTCTTCCGAAAGTGTTACCAGATTACACCGAAATGACACATCTGTCTTTTTCATATCCACTCCGATGCTGAGTGCCTCAAGCGGCGAGCGGCCTGTATAATAAATCTTTGGATCATATCCAAGCACTGACAGATTTGCCGTATCACTTCCCGGGCTCATTCCTTCCGGAACCATATAGGCAAGTCCTACCTCACCTTTCTTTGCAAGTCTGTCCATCGTTGGTTTATCTGCTGCTTCAAGCGGTGTCTTCCCCGACAATTTTTTCAATCGGTTCATCCGCCATCCCATCTCCTAAGACTATGATATATTTCATTCCACTGCGCCTCCTTACCCTTTTGACTTTATTCTTTTACCCGGAGCATTTTTTGAATCTGAGGATATTTTTCTGCACCTCTTTCAAAATCGCCCTCTTTCATAACTGATGTCACGAAACCAAATTCACCTTCCACACCTTCAGGTTTTATAACTGTAATCTCTCCAAAAGTCTGTTCCAATTCTTCTTTTAACGCCTCTGTACCTTTTACGCGTACAAAGAAACGATTTTCTCGCTCACTTTTTCTGTCTTTCTAAAACCATTTTTTCCTCTGACCAGCTGCATCATACTCTGTCTCGGATATTTTGCCGCTTCAATAACATCAGCCACAACTGCGCTTGCAGTCGGGGAGTTTTTCCCTGCTCCGCTTTCCCATAGAACATGGCATCTCCAAGCATATTTTCCTTTTATAAAAAATCGCATTAAATACATCTTCTACATTGTAAAGCGGATGTTTTTTTCCCCTAAAAGACAAGGTGCCACAACTGCTCCTAATCTTTCGCCGTTCTTTCTGCAGGTTGCAAGCAGCTTGATCTTCATTCCCATCGCCTTTGCATACTGCATATCCCGCAAAGTAATATCGGTGATTCCTTCCGTATAAATGTCCTCAAACTCCACTTGTTTCCCGCAAATCAAAGAAGATAAAATTGCAATCTTTCTGCATGCATCGTGACCATCCACGTCTGCACTCGGGTCACGCTCTGCATATCCCATCGTCTGAGCTTCCTTCAGCACTGCATCATAATCTGCATCTTCATGATACATCTTACTAAGCATATAGTTGGTCGTACCGTTCAAAATTCCGGTAATCTCCTCAATATCATCCGCCGAAAGTGACGTATTCAAAGGACGGATAATCGGAATACCCCCGCCAACACTCGCCTCAAATAAGAAATTCAAATTCTTTTCTTTTGCAATCGCAAGCAGCTCTGCACCATGCTTTGCCACAAGCGCTTTATTGGAGGTCGCCACACTTTTCCCCGCCAAAAGACTTTTCTTTACAAAGGTATATGCCGGTTCAACTCCTCCCATTACTTCTACCACGACTTTGACCTCTTCATCATTTACAATCTCTTCAAAATCATGTACAATCAATTTTTCTATAGGACTTCCCGGAAATTCTTTCAAATCCAAAATATATTTAATTTCTAAAGAATCCCCTATTTTTTGATTGATTAAATCTCGGTTTGTCTGAATTACTTCCACGACTCCGGATCCAACTGTTCCATATCCTAATACTGCTATTTTTGTCATATCGTACTTACTCCCTGCCTACAATTTTCAAATAGTGAACACCTTGATTTTCCTCTATCTCCGCAACCATATCGGATATATTTCCGGTTGTGGATAAGATCTCCACACTCAAAGTCAAAGTCGCCACTCCGTTCAGTGGAATACTCTGATGTATAGTCAGTATATTCGCACCGTATTCTGCGACATCTCTCAAAATTTCAGCAAGAAGCCCTGGTGTGTCATCCATCTGCACCACCAGGGTAATCGTCTGCCCTTTTTCATTTTCATGAAACGGGAAAATATCGTCTTTGTATTTATAAAAAGAACTCCTGCTAATTCCAATCTGATCTGTTGCTTCCTGTATCGTCAATCCTCTCTCAGACGCCAGCAGTCTCTTTGCTTCCACCACTTTGATAAGGACTTCCGGCAACGCTTTTTTCTTGACTACAAAGTATTTTGTCTTATCCATGATTACTCCTCCATGCTCTGTGCTTTTAAGTATGCATTCATAAACAGATCAATGTTTCCGTCCAGCACACTCGACACATTTCCGCTTTCTACATTCGTCCGATGATCTTTCACCAATGTATATGGCTGCATGACATAAGAGCGGATCTGATTGCCAAATCCAATTTCTTTTATCTCTCCACGAATGTCTGACACCTTTTCTGCCTGTTCCTGTTCTTTCAGCAGATACAGCTTTGCTTTCAGCATCTGCATTGCCTTCTCTTTATTATTATGCTGTGAGCGCTCATTCTGGCACTGCACTACAATCCCGGTAGGAATATGCGTAATGCGGATTGCCGAAGATGTTTTGTTGACATGCTGACCTCCCGCACCACTTGCCCTGTATGTATCAATCTTCAGATCATCGTCATTGAGTTCAATGTCAATGTCGTCCTCAATATCCGGAACAACATCACAAGACGCAAACGATGTCTGTCGCTTTCCAGCCGCATTAAACGGAGAAATGCGCACAAGACGGTGTACCCCTTTTTCCGACTTGAGATACCCGTAGGCATTCTCTCCATTCACCTGAAACGTGACTGCCTTTAAGCCGGCTACATCTCCGTCCAAAAAGTCTAGCACTTCCACGGAAAATCCTTTTCGCTCCGCCCATCTTGTATACATACGGTACAACATATTCGCCCAATCACAGGACTCCGTTCCGCCTGCTTCCTGCATGCAGTGTCACAATTGCATTGTCTTTATCGTATTCCCCGGAAAGCAAGGTCTGAATACGGATCTCCTCATATCCTTGTTGAAATGCAGTCAGTTCACTTTCAATCTCCGGCACAAGACTTTCATCATTCTCATCATATGCCATCTCAATCAAAAACACCGATATCCTCATAACTTGTTGTAAGCTGTGATACTTTCTCCAAAAAATCTTTCAGGCCTTTCAGCTCTTTCATGACTATCTGAGAATTTTCCGTATTCTCCCAAAATCCCGGTTCTTCTATCTTTCGTTCTAACTCTTCTACCTGTTTTCTTTTCCAGACAGGTCAAAGTGAATCCCTCATTTCCTTCAATGGTTCTTCATATGAGTTTAATATACCTTTAAACTGATCTAATTCGACCACATTCTCACCTCTTATTCTCTATTTTCTTCCACAGCACTGTTTGTATTTCTTACCGCTTCCACATGGACAAGGATCATTTGGATAAACTTTCTTTTCCTGACGTTTCTTCGGTTCATGTGCTGCCGTATCGTCTTTATTTGTACCGGTTACTTTTGCAACCTGCTCTCTTTCAACCTTCTGTTCAAGCTGAACAT
>ENA-OQCW01000895-OQCW01000895.1-human-gut-metagenome-genome-assembly--contig:-NODE-895-length-14162-cov-4.119344_pt1 | contig 14162 bp, 14 predicted proteins | sample MGYA00242767_ERZ504593 | MGnify/ENA primary metagenome ERZ504593 (study PRJEB26092, sample SAMD00036307) | human gut metagenome | host: Homo sapiens | study: EMG produced TPA metagenomics assembly of... | reverse complement strand
GCGGCGTCGCTGCATCAGGGTTTCCCCCATTGTGCAATATTCCCCACTGCTGCCTCCCGTAGGAGTCTGGGCCGTGTCTCAGTCCCAATGTGGCCGTTCACCCTCTCAGGCCGGCTACTGATCGTCGGCTTGGTAGGCCGTTACCCCACCAACTACCTAATCAGACGCGGGTCCATCTCATACCACCTCAGTTTTTCACACCGGACCATGCGGTCCTGTGCGCTTATGCGGCATTAGCAGCCATTTCTAACTGTTATTCCCCTGTATGAGGCAGGTTACCCACGCGTTACTCACCCGTCCGCCGCTCAGTCAAATATCAAATCCTCCGAAGAATCAATGATAAGTGCTTCGCTCGACTTGCATGTGTTAAGCACGCCGCCAGCGTTCATCCTGAGCCAGGATCAAACTCTCTGATAAAGTGTTTGTTCCAGTTCAAGATAACTACTTGGCTATCTATCCCTTTTACTGTTTTTGGTTTTTCAAACCGTTTTTAAAAATGAATGTAAAAGAATTTTCGTTTTCATGTGTTTCACTGTTTAATTATCAAGGTTCCTGTCGTTTGACAGCTCCAACATTTTATCACATTGTTTTTCGCTTGTCAAGTACTTTTTTAAAAAGTTTTTTCGCTGCCTTTCGGCATCTCTGCTCTTTTGCGACAGCCATACTAGTTTATCACATCTGTACCTCTCTGTCAAGAACTTTTTTTAAACATTTTTTTTGCTGTTCTCTTATATCTCGTCGACAGCTTATTTATAATATCATGGTTTATATCTTCTGTCAACACTTTTTTTACTTTTATTTACATATTTTTCATTCAATATCTTAGAAATAGCTCTCTTACACAAAAAAACAGGACAAGCTTTTCATTCTGCTTGTCCTGAAAAATTCAAAATTTATTCATCAATACTATAGTTTGGAGCTTCTTTTGTAATATGAATATCATGTGGATGAGATTCTTTTAAAGACGCTGCTGAAATCTTAACAAAATTTCCAGTTTCTTTCAATGTCTCAATATCCTTTGCACCACAATATCCCATTCCGGAACGAAGACCACCAATTAACTGGAATACAGTATCTTCTACATGTCCTTTGTATGCAACACGACCTTCTACACCTTCTGGTACAAGTTTCTTTGCATCCTGCTGGAAATAACGATCTTTACTTCCATTTTCCATAGCAGAAATAGATCCCATTCCTCTGTATACTTTATATTTTCTTCCCTGATATAATTCAAAATCTCCAGGGCTCTCGTCACAACCTGCAAAGATACTTCCCATCATACATACATTTGCACCTGCTGCAATAGCTTTTGTCATATCTCCTGAATACTTAATACCACCATCTGCGATAATTGGAATTCCATATTCTTTTGCGACTTCATAGCAATCCATAACTGCTGTAATCTGAGGAACACCAATACCTGCAACTACACGTGTTGTACAGATAGAACCTGGTCCGATTCCAACTTTTACAGCATCAACACCTGCTTCAATTAATGCTTTTGTAGCTTCTCCTGTAGCGACATTTCCTGCAATCAGCTGTAATTCAGGATATTTTCCTTTGATTTCACGAACTGCTTTTAAAATATTTGCAGAATGTCCATGTGCAGAGTCTACCACAATAACGTCAACATTTGCTTTTACAAGAGCATCTACTCTTGCCATAACATTTGCAGTAATACCAACTGCAGCACCGCACAAAAGACGTCCCTGTGCATCTTTTGCAGATAACGGATATTTAATCTGCTTTTCAATATCTTTAATTGTAATAAGACCTTTTAAATTGAAGTTTTCATCTACAATTGGAAGTTTTTCTTTTCTGGATTTTGCTAAAATCTTCTTTGCTTCCTCTAATGTTACGCCTTCATGTGCTGTAACTAAATTTTCTGATGTCATGCATTCCTTGATTTTTCTTGAAAAATCTTCTTCAAACTTCAGGTCACGGTTGGTAATAATACCTACCAGTTTTCTACCTTCTGTAATCGGCACACCTGAAATACGGAATTTTGCCATGAGATCATTGGCATCTGCCAGTGTATGTTCTGGGGACAGATAAAATGGATCTGTAATAACTCCGTTCTCAGAACGTTTTACCTTATCTACTTCCTCTGCCTGTTCTTCGATTGTCATGTTTTTGTGAATGATACCAATACCACCCTGTCTCGCCATGGCAATCGCCATACGATGTTCAGTAACTGTATCCATACCTGCACTCATCATCGGAATATTTAATTTCACTTTTTTTGTCAGATATGTTGATAGTTCAACCTGATTTGGAATTACTTCTGAATATGCAGGAACTAAAAGTACGTCATCGAAAGTAATTCCTTCGCCAATAATCTTACCCATCTTGGTTCTCCCTTCAATTTATTTATAGTATAGTAATATAGCAAATTACGACAAAACTGTCAATCCACAAAAACCTTTCTCGGACATGATTTTTGAATATTTTCAATTAATGTCTGATCCGGTTCCAGCAATACTTTACAGACTTCCTTTTCACTGGGAATAATCATGGCAAATATCTTATGATTTTTATTTCCTGATGAAAAGTCCAAAACTTTTAATTTTGTATTATGATTTTGGTAATCCATTCTATGTGAATTGACTGGTGCCATAATCTCCATTTTCGTCACATCAAAGGACTGTACGCGTTTTCTCTTTGACTTCGCCATAATCTTATCAATATCTAATTCACCATTTACATAGACATACTCATATTCCAAATCTAAATTTGGCAAAATAAAATATGCCGCAATACCAAGACCAAGCGCTAAAACCCACGCCAATGGAAGAATTACACCTACTACTGCAGTTGCCGCAATCAGTCCTATCAGCAGGAATTTAATTGCTTTGTCTTTTCCAGTCTGCTCTTTTTTAACCAGCAGTTCTGAATACGAGTCATTCATTTTCTATTCCTCCTATATGTTCAGTTTTCTAAAAAATAGTGTATCACAAATACCCCTTTGTTGCAAGAAAGGAAAAGCCGGTGTTCTTACTTTGAACACCGGCTAAAAATTTATTTTCTTACATCATTCCCATTCCTGGAGCACCTGCTGGCATCGCTGGAGTTTCTTCTTTAATTGTAGAAACAACTGCTTCTGTTGTAAGTAATGTACCTGCTACACTTGTTGCATTCTGTAATGCACTTCTTGTAACTTTTGCTGGGTCCAGAATACCTTTTTTAACCATATCTACATATTCTTCATGTAATGCGTCAAATCCTGTACCAACTTCAGACTCTCTTACTTTATTAATGATAACAGAACCTTCCAGTCCGGCATTTGCTGCAATATGGAATAATGGCGCTTCTAAAGCTTTTAATACTACTTTTGCACCTGTTTTTTCATCACCATCTAAAGTATCTACAATTTTTGCTACTTCTTTAGATGCATGGATATATGCAGAACCACCACCTGCAATAACACCTTCTTCTACGGCTGCTCTTGTAGCATTTAAAGCGTCTTCCATACGAAGTTTAGCTTCTTTCATTTCTGTTTCTGTAGCAGCACCTACACGAATAACAGCAACACCACCTGCTAATTTTGCAAGTCTTTCCTGTAATTTTTCTTTATCAAATTCAGATGTAGTTTCTGCAATCTGATGTTTAATCTGAGCAACTCTTGCATCGATTTCTTCTTTTTCACCCATACCATCTACGATAACAGTTGTTTCTTTCTGAACTTTAACAGATTTTGCACGTCCTAACTGTTCCAGAGTTGTATCTTTTAATTCCAATCCGATTTCATCAGAAATTACAGTACCATTTGTTAATACGGCAATATCTTTCAACATTTCTTTTCTTCTATCACCATAGCCTGGAGCTTTTACTGCACATACAGAGAATGTACCTCTTAATTTATTAACAATTAAAGTTGTAAGAGCTTCGCCTTCGATATCTTCTGCAATAATCAATAATTTAGCGCCTGTTTTTACAATCTGCTCTAAAACAGGAAGAATGTCCTGAATATTAGAAATTTTCTTGTCTGTGATTAAGATATATGGATCGTCTAAAACAGTTTCCATTTTATCCATATCTGTTGCCATATATGCGGAAATATATCCACGATCAAACTGCATACCTTCTACTAAATCCAACTCTGTTTTCATAGTTTTGGATTCTTCGATTGTAATAACACCGTCTTTGCTTACTTTTTCCATTGCTTCAGCAACCATTTCTCCAACTTCATCATCACCTGCTGAAATTGCTGCAACTCTTGCAATCTGATCTCTGCCTTCAATGTTAGAACTCATGCTCTGAATTGCATTTACTGCTGCTTCTGTTGCTTTTTTCATACCTTTTCTGAGGATAATTGGGTTTGCACCTGCAGCTAAGTTTTTCATACCTTCATGTACCATAGCCTGTGCTAAAACTGTTGCTGTTGTTGTACCATCTCCGGCTACATCATTTGTTTTTGCAGCAACTTCTTTAATGAGCTGTGCGCCCATATTTTCAAAACCATCTTCTAATTCGATTTCTTTTGCGATTGTAACACCGTCATTTGTAATAAGTGGTGCACCAAAGGATTTATCTAAAACAACATTTCTTCCTTTTGGTCCCAGTGTCACTCTTACTGTATCTGCTAATTTATTAACACCAGCTTCTAATGCAGCTCTTGCTTCTCTACCATATTTAATTTCTTTTGCCATGATGACATTCCTCCTAAAATTTAAGCTTTCAATTTTAAATTATTTTACAACAGCTAAAATATCATTCTGTTTCACGATAATATATTCTTCTCCGTCAAGTTTTACTTCTGTTCCTGCGTATTTAGAATAGATAACCTGATCACCTGCTGCTACTTCCATTTTTACTTCTTTGCCATCAATAATTCCGCCTGGTCCAACAGCAACAACTTCTGCCTGCTGTGGTTTTTCCTGAGCCTGACCCGGTAAAACAATTCCTGATTTTGTTGTTTCTTCTGCAACCAACTGTTTTAATACAACTCTGTCACCTAATGGTACTAACTTCATAATCTATTTCCTCCTTTATCATTGCCATCTTCTGTTTATTAGCACTCATTACAATCGAGTGCTAACCGATAGTCATATATTAGTTAATTCCATCCAATTTCGCAACTGTATATAGTAACTTTTTTTCCATATTTATCTTCTGTTTTCTCTTATTTCCTCTTATTTTCTCTTATTTTTTTATCTTTTTGTTTTTGCATTGATTTTATATATTTTTTATAATATCACCCAAAAAAATCTTAACTGGATTGTTCACCCCAACCTGTTTCTTACTTTTTGAATAACGTCACAATAGAAAAGAGGTTGTTGCAACAAGCAAACAACCTCTTTTCTATTACTTCTTTACTAATTTTCGTTTTTTAATTTCTTCCAGTTCATCAAAAATAACTTCATTTAATACTTTAATATAAGTTCCCTTCATTCCTGAAGAACGGGACTCTATTACACCTGCACTCTCAAATTTTCTAAGGGCATTAACAATAACGGATCTAGTAATACCTACTCTGTCAGCAATTTTACTTGCTACAAGAATTCCCTCTTCACCGTTAAGTTCATCAAAAATATGAATAATTGCCTCCAATTCAGAGAAGGATAATGTACTAAACGCAGATTTTACTACTTGAATTTTTCGGTTTTCTTCTGCATTTTCCTCATGTACAGACCGCATCATTTCCAGACCAACTACCGTTGTACCATATTCGCTGACAATAATATCCTCGATATCATAAGGTTTCGCACTGCGATACATAAATAAAGTTCCCAGTCTTTCTCCAGCAATATCAATCGGACTTATAATTGCCATGTATCGGCTAATCTGTTCGTCTTCAAATCCAAGAGTTTGTAAATTTACATTTTCTTTCGTAGATAACACGCCTAACAATCTTTCATTTAAAAGATTGTCTATATATTCGCCTACTTCACTGTCAATCAATTCAGTAATTCTATCTACCCCGGGACAATTTCCTACTCCTAATACTTTTCCTTTTTTACTCATTACTAAAATATTCGAATCCAGTGTTTCTACCATGACTTCACATATATCATTAAATAGAACTTTTGAAGCATGATTATTGTGAAGAAGCTTATTTATTTTTCTGGTCTTGTCTAATAATTGTACGCTCATGGCGACCTCCTTTCTCTTCTTTCCCTGTTTTCTCCTAAACGCTTCATCTCTTATGGAAATCAGTAAAACAAGATTATTTCTTCTGTCTTTTTTATTCTATCACACAATATTTCTGAAATCAATGTGTAGTTTTACTATTTTCAGTCTTTTTAGTAGTTTTCTAATAATTTATATATTCTAAATGTCTAAAGCATTTAATGTACTAATTATCCTCATTTTCCTTGGGCTTTGCCATTACATATCCACAGTGTTCATCTGCACAAACCAATTTATTTCCCTTTTCTAACATATATCCACCGCAAGAAGGACATTTTTCTTTTGATGGACGCTGCCAGGACATAAATTCACACTCTGGATTATTTTCACATCCATAATACAGACGTCCTTTTTTACTTCTTTTTACTACAATATCTTTTCCGCATACAGGACAAGGTACACCAATTTTTTCCAAATATGGCTTTGTATTTTTACATTCCGGAAATCCCGGACAAGCAAGGAATTTTCCATGAGGTCCATACTTAATAACCATATTTCTGCCACACTGTTCACAGATTACATCGGTTACTTCATCTTCTATCTTTACCTGTTCTAACTCTTTTTCCGCTATTTTTACTGCTTCATCTAAATCAGGATAAAAATTTCGAATAACTGTTTTCCATTGTACCTTTCCTTCTCCTACACAGTCTAAAAGTTCCTCCATTGTAGCTGTAAAATTTACATCTACAATACTTGGAAAAGCTTCCTTCATAATATTATTAACCACTTCTCCAAGCTCTGTCATATACAGGTTTTTATTTTCCTTTGCCACATATCTTCTGGCAATAATCGTAGTAATCGTAGGTGCATAAGTACTTGGCCTTCCAATTCCCTTTTCTTCCAAAGCTTTTACAAGAGCTGCCTCTGTATAGTGTGCCGGAGGCTGTGTAAAATGCTGCTGTTCCTTAAAACTATTAAATTCAAGTTTTGTATTTTCATCCAGACTTTTAATTAAAAACTGATTTTCCGATTTTGTATCATCTTCCTGTGTATACACAGCCATAAAACCATCAAATTTAAGCTTAGATGCTGATACAGTAAAATAATATTCCCCACCCTGAATTTTTACAGAAATTGTTTCATATTTTGCCTGCTGCATTCTGCTGGCTGCAAAACGCTTCCATATTAACTGATACAAACGATACTGATCACGAGACAGAGAGTCTTTTAAAGACAATGGTGTACGGCTAATATCTGTAGGACGGATTGCTTCATGGGCATCCTGAATTTTTTTCTTACTGTCGTCTTTCTTTTCTACAGTTGCTAAATATTCCTCTCCAAATTCTGATGCAATATAGGATCTTGCTGCACTGTCAGCCTCCTCGGAAATACGGGTAGAGTCTGTACGTAAATAAGTAATAATACCAATTGTCCCGCTTCCTTTTACGTCTACACCTTCGTATAACTGTTGCGCCAGACGCATAGTTTTCTGAGTAGAAAAGTTCAGAACTTTTGATGCCTCCTGCTGAAGTGTACTGGTTGTAAATGGTAATGGAGCTTTTTTACTGCGTTCTCCTTTTTTTACTTCTGCAATATGATATTCTACATCCTTTAATTCATTCAAAATCTTATTCATTTCTTCTTTAGAATGAATATTAATTTTTTTACTTTTACTACCATAAAATTTGGCTATTAATGGTTTCTTTTCTCCTTCTATAGAAAACTCTGCATCTAAAGTCCAATATTCTTCCGGTATGAAATTATTGATTTCATCTTCCCTATCACCAATAATTCTAAGTGCTACAGATTGCACTCGTCCTGCACTTAAACCTCTTTTCACTTTTGCCCACAGCACAGGACTGATTTTATATCCTACCATACGATCTAAAATACGGCGTGTCTGCTGTGCATCTACTAAATCCATGTTAATATCTCTAGCCTCTTTAATAGAAGCTTTTACTGCTGTTTTTGTAATTTCATTAAAGGTAATACGGCGCATCTTCTTCTCATCTAGTTTTAATGAGTTCGAAAGATGCCATGAAATTGCTTCTCCTTCACGGTCAGGGTCAGTTGCCAGATAAACTTTATCTGCCTTTTTCGCAGCTTTTCGAAGTGCTGCCAAAATATCCCCTTTTCCTCGAATCGTTATATATTTAGGCTCGAAGTCATTGTCTACATCAATTCCAAGCTGACTTTTTGGCAAATCTCTCACATGTCCATTGGATGCCATTACTTCATAATTCGAACCGAGAAATTTTTTAATTGTTTTCACTTTTGCCGGTGACTCCACAATCACTAGATATTTCGCCATGTCAACCTCCTGTTCTGGTATAATAATTTTTTACAGGCTCCATAATAAGCCCTTCCAGCTCTAACTTCAATAAAATCTCCATAATTTCTCCTGATTTTAAAGGAATTTCCTGAAAGATTTCTTCTATATTTTTAGGCTGTAAATCCAGACAACTATACACCATTTCTTCATGGCTTGCAAGCCATATCTTTGATTTGTGAAAGAAATCCTCCTTCTTTTTGGGTAAAATCTGAAGTTCCGACAAAATACTTTCTACAGAATTCGCAATCCCTGCTCCGTCAGCAATCAACAGATTACTTCCTTCGCTTAAAGCATCATCTATCCTACCAGGAACAGCAAAAACAGCCTTTCCCTGCTCTAAAGCATAATTTGCAGTAATTAAAGAACCACTTTTTTTCTTAGCCTCTACTACAAGAACTAAATCTGCCAATCCACTGATAATCCTATTACGTCTGGGAAAATTGCCGGCAAAGGGCGGTGTCTGATTATCAAACTCTGACAAGACTCCTCCCTTTTTTATAATTTCTTCGTAAAGTCTCTGATTTTGCTTTGGGTAACAAACATCTACACCGCATCCTAACACTGCATAAGTGGTTCCTCCGCCATCTAATGCTCCTTTATGTGCATTTGTATCAATACCCTTTGCCAGACCACTAATAATCTGTACACCTTGCTGTACCAACTCTTTCGCAAATCGATATGCCTGATAAGCCCCATAATGACTACACACCCTTGCTCCTACAATGGCAACTGTTTTTACATTTTCCTGTGGGAGTCTTCCTTTTATATAGATTGTTTTTGGCATATTTTCATAAACCTGAAGACGCTTGGGGTATTTTTCTTCAAAACTATTACATTTCCAAATTTCTCCTGTCATTTTTCCTCCATTACCAAGCTTTTTTGTCCAGAGCCCGATAAGATACCGCCTTACTAATATGCGATACTTCAATCTTTTCAGATTTTTCCAAATCTGCAATGGTTCTTGCTGTTTTTAAAATTTTATGATAAGCCCGAACACTTAAATGCATTTTTTCATAAGCTCTTTTTAAAAGTTTTTCTCCCTCAAGACTGGTTTCGCAATATTTTTCAATTTCCTGTCCTTGAAGCCTTCCGTTAAAAGAAATCTTCTTGTCCCTGATAGCGTTCTTTTTGAATATATGAACTTCTTTTACCATTTCTCTCAACTCCTTCGTTGTCTTTCCTTTTTTCAACTTCCGGAGCTGTTCTCTGGGAACTTGCTTCATCTCTGTACACAAATCAAATCTGTCTAAAATTGGTCCACTGATTTTCCCCATATACTTTGCCACATCTGTATCAGAGCAGGAACATTTATTTCTGTCTGGATAATAACCGCAGGGACACGCATTCATTGCCGCAACAAAAGAAAATCTGCCGGAAATTGAAAGCTCCCGCTAACCCTGGAAATAGAAATTTTATGTTCCTCCAAAGGCTGCCTTAAAATTTCTAAAGTATTTCTGGAGAATTCGGGAAGTTCATCTAAAAATAAAATTCCTTTATGGGCAAGAGTTATTTCCCCAGGTCTTGGTATATGTCCTCCTCCCGCTAGAGCTTTTGGTGATGCTGTATGATGTGGTGTTCGGAAAGGACGTGTTTTCATAATAGGATTTTCCTGTGATAAAAGTCCAGCTGCACTGTAGATCCCTGAAATTTCCATCGCCTCCTCTTTTGACAACGAAGGAAAAATACCGGGAATGCTCTTAGCAATCATTGTCTTTCCCGATCCTTTTGTACCTATCATCAAAAGATTATGAAAACCTGCCGCTGCAATTACTGCAGCCTCTTTTGCTGCTTCCTGACCTGCAATTTCACTAAAATCCCATTCCCCTTCATAAACGGCATCCTCCCACTTCTTTGTGGAATTTCTCACTGCTCCCCAATTTTTAAGAGCAGCACAGTCCGCAAGCTCTCTCATATTTTCCACCGCCAAAATTGGTATTTCATCTATCATCTCCACTTCTTTCGCATTTTCTTTTGGAATAATACACAAACAGCACTTTTCTTTTATAGCTCTGTCTACAATAGGTAAAATTCCCTTTATTCCTCTAATTTCTCCACTAAGACTTAATTCCCCGGCCATACATACATTTTTCTAAACAGGCAAAATCCAGATATCCCAGTGCCGATAAAAGAACTGCCGCAATTGGCAGATCAAACCCTGTCCCATCTTTTTTCACATCTGCCGGAGAAAGATTAACGGTAATGTGTTTTGCAGGAAAAGAAATCCTGAATTTTTGAGAGCTGTAGAAACTCTCTCCTGCGCTTCCCTTACTCTGGAGGATAAATAACCTACCATAGAAAATCCGGGAAGTCCATTTCTTACATCTGCTTCTACTTGTACAGGAATGCAATTTACCCCTACAAGAGTTGCTGACATTACTTTTCGAAACATAATACCTCCTATGATTTTTTTGTTTTTATTTGGAATTTGTTGGCGGAACCGCCTGAATTTTAGAATTCTAATGTTTGGATTTTACCATATTTCCCGGTATTTTACAATGGAAAAGCACTAAATTGCTTTCTTCCACATAAACTATAATTAATTCTTATGAGGTAAGCTTGTGTGAAAACATTTCTTAAGCCCCTGACTTCGGAAGAAGAAAGCTATTATCTTCAAGAATACAAACAGGGCAGCCTAGAAGCCAAAAATATTTTAATTGAACGAAATCTACGTCTGGTTGCACATATTGTTAAAAAATATCAGGGTGCTCCAGAAGAAATGGATGACTTAATCTCTATTGGCACCATTGGGCTTATCAAAGCCATCCATACCTTTGATGCAAAAAAAGCAAGCAGACTTTCCACTTATGCTGCCCGCTGTATCGATAACGAGCTTCTCATGCTGTTCCGTTCTAAAAAGAAAACCAACAGGGAAGTATCCCTCTATGATCCCATTGGCACAGACAAGGAAGGTAATGAAATTAGTCTCCTTGATGTTATAGAAACAGAGCCGGTAGATGTGGTAAAAAATTATTCCTTAAAACAAGATATCGCCTACCTGTATAAACTTCTTCCCAAAGTTCTCAGTACACGGGAGCGTGAAATCATTAAACTGCGATATGGACTTTACGGAGAAAAAGAGCTGACGCAAAGAGAAATAGCAAAGCGGCTGAATATCAGCCGCTCTTATGTCTCCCGTATTGAAAAAAATGCTGTCTTAAAGCTCAGGAACTGCTTCCTTCCGTCTTAGAATGTCATACAGTTCAAGCCCTTCCCCCAAATCCACATACAGTATCTGCTGGGGATGCGGGGCGCTCTCACAGGAATTCCCTTCCTCATCATATATGGCTTTCACAGTGACCGGGCGGTTCTCTCCGTCCGGTTTCATAGCCTCTAAGGTCTCTCCCACAAGGAATTTGTTTCTCTGGGTGATGCGGTACAGCCCTTCCGGTGTCTTATCCTCCAGATATCCCAGATACGTATAATCCTTGGCATAGGTATTGCTGTCATAGATCTGTGCAGTCTCATCCGGTTTGCCGTAGAAGAACCCCGTGGTGAACTGTCTGTAGGTACATCCCATGATCTGCTCCCGGTACCAGGGCATATTCTTCTGATAAAGCTCAGGACTGTCAAGATAGTCATCTATGGCTTTCCGATACGTTCTGGCCACCGTTGCCACATACAGGGCAGTCTTCATCCGCCCTTCTATTTTCAGGCTGTCAATACCCGCAGTGAGGATATCATCCATATGCTCGATCATGCACAGATCCTTGGAATTGAAGATATACGTTCCTCTCTCATTCTCATAGACAGGCATATATTCTCCCGGCCTGGTCTCCTCCACAATGGAGTATTTCCAACGGCACGGATGGGTACATGCCCCCTGGTTCGCGTCTCTTCCTGTGAAGAAATTACTCAGCAGGCATCTTCCCGAATAGGATATGCACATGGCTCCATGGATAAAGGTCTCAATCTCCATATCTCTCGGAATATTGGCCCGGATCTCCCGAATCTCCTCCAGGGAAAGCTCCCTGGCACACACCACACGCTTGGCTCCCAGTTCATGCCAGAACCGGTAAGTGCCGTAATTGGTGTTGTTGGCCTGGGTGCTGATATGCCGCTCGATCTCCGGGCATACTTCCTTTGCGATCATAAAAACACCGGGATCTGATATGATCAGCGCATCCGGCTTTATCTTTTTTAACTCTTCAAAATATTCCCGTACGCCCTCCAAATCCCTGTTGTGGGCCAGAATATTGGCTGTCACATATACCTTCACCCCATATCTGTGGGCAAAGGAAATGCCTTCAGCCATATCCTCCATGGAAAAATTCCGGGCTTTTGCCCTCAGCCCAAACACCTCACCGCCGATATATACAGCATCCGCACCGTATATAACAGCGATCTTCAGGACCTCCAGGCTGCTGGCGGGAATCAGTAATTCTGGTTTTTTTTCCTCATTTGGCCTGTTCCTCAATGCTTTCTATTTCTTTATACTCAGAGTCACTCCATCTCCCAGAGGCAGAATGGAGGTTTCCAGTTCTTCATGATTCTTCAGTACATAGAGATACTCCCGCATCCGCTTGTAAATCGTGCGGTTCCTGCGCTCCACAGCAAAATGGGATTCTACCAGATCCCCGTCCTGCAGCACATTGTCAGACACCAGCACCGCGCCCGGTGCAAGCAGTCTCAATATCTCCGGAAGAAAATGGATATACTGCGCCTTGGCAGCATCCATAAAAATAAAATCATAGGGACCATCCAGTGTTTTCAAAACCTGGGCAGCATCACCGCAAAGCAGTGTGATCTGCTCTTCCTTCCCTGCTTTTCTGAAATTCTCCCGCGCAATGGGTATCCGCTTCTCATAGTTCTCTATGGTGGTGATCCTGCTGTTTTCGGGCGCATATTCACTCATGAGAAGTGTAGAGAACCCAACAGCAGTCCCCACCTCTAAAATGAGGCGGGGACGTTTTATCTGAAGCAATACTTTCAGGAAACTCTGCATCTCTCTGCGGATCACAGGCACCCTGTCCTCCCTGGCTTTTTTCTCCAGTTCGTTGAGAAAGGGGGTATTGCCCCTGTCCAGGGAATTGATGTAGGTCACCATTCTCTCGTCAACTATCACATTTATTTCCTCTGTTACTCCTGTTCACCTGTGTCAGATTCACCGGATTCGTCGGATTCACCGCCTTCACCGGCATCCTCACCGCCCGTATCCGTGTCACCGCCGTCTGTCTCTGAGGTATCCTGCACAGCCGAATTGCCGTCCGTGCCGTCACCCTGCGTAGGCTGGCCGTCCACATTCTCCCGGGCCAGAATTGCCATCATCTCTTCTGCTGTCATATTTGTATTCAGGATATAGGTGCCTGCCTGCAGTTTGTCCTTGTAATTGGACAGCTTCTCCTGTACCACAAAAACTTTTGCATCCTCGATCAGTCCCTTTTTCTTCAGGATCTTTCCTATCTGATAGACAGAGGAGCCATCCTTGATCACAACTGTGATATCTGTACCCTCGCCATCAGCCATGGGGACTTCATTAAAAATCGCATATCCGAAATCATAGGCAGACTTGCCCACAAAAATGACAGCAAATATAATACAGGCATAGACTGCCAGTCTGAAAAAACCACTTGCCATTATAGATGCCGCACCCTGTTTTCTGATTCCTTTTGCCATGTTGTTCTCCTTATTTTTAAAGATCCGGAATATCCAACTGTATTCCCTGATGGATGGACGCGTCAATACTCTGAAGCTGTCTGCACAGCGTAAGCTCCGCCTCTAAAAAACGGTTCACCTCCGGTATCCTGCACAATTCATCCATCTT
>ENA-OQCW01000894-OQCW01000894.1-human-gut-metagenome-genome-assembly--contig:-NODE-894-length-14169-cov-2.790414_pt1 | contig 14169 bp, 10 predicted proteins | sample MGYA00242767_ERZ504593 | MGnify/ENA primary metagenome ERZ504593 (study PRJEB26092, sample SAMD00036307) | human gut metagenome | host: Homo sapiens | study: EMG produced TPA metagenomics assembly of... | reverse complement strand
CTGCCTTTCGGTGAATACCTGAGACAAACAGTCTCAAGCACCCTGCAGCTATTCCAGCTTAATAAAGTTCGTTTCTTCTCCATTGATATAATCCTAAAAAAATCTCATAAAATTAATATATGAGATAATCTTTATTCAGCAGAAGATTATTAAAGGTTGCTGTATTATTTAGCGATAAAAAAAGCCTGCCAGATGGCAGGCTTTTTAATAACGGCGTTATTACTGCAACAGCGAAATATCCGCAACGCGCAGGAACAGTTCGCGCAGTTTTTCCAGCATGGTCAGACGGTTGATACGCAATTCTTTATCATCAACCATGACCATCACTTTATCGAAGAAGGCATCAACCGGTTCACGCAGCTCAGCCAGTTCGACCAGCGCATCCTGGTAACGACCTTCAGCAAAGTACGGCTCTAGCTTGTCACGTAGCACCACAACCTGCATCGCCAGTTTAATTTCTTCCGGCTCTTTCAGAGTAGAGGCATTCACGCGGTCGCTCAGCACTTCGTCAGATTTCGCCAGAATGTTAGATACACGCTTGTTCGCCGCCGCCAGTGCTGCAGCTGCATCCAGGGTACGGAAGTGCGATACCGCTTTCATTCGGGCATCGAAATCAGCCGGACGAGTCGGACGACGCGCCAGTACCGCCTGGATGGTGTCAACGGTGTAACCTTCGTCCTGATACCAGGCGCGGAAGCGACCGAGCATAAAGTCGATAACATCATCAACCACGTTGGCATTAGTCAGCTTATCGCCATACAGACGCACCGCTTCTTCGGTCAGCGTTTGCAGATCAAGGTTGAGGTTCTTCTCAACGATAATACGCAGCACGCCAAGTGCGGCACGACGCAACGCAAACGGGTCTTTGTCGCCTTTCGGATGCTGACCGATACCGAAGATACCCGCCAGAGTATCCATCTTGTCAGCAATCGCCAGCGCACAGGCTACCGGATTAGACGGCAGGTCATCACCGGCAAAGCGCGGCTGATACTGCTCGTTCAGCGCCACGGCAACATCTTCCGCTTCGCCATCGTGACGCGCGTAGTGCATCCCCATAACGCCCTGGGTGTCGGTGAACTCGAAGACCATGTTGGTCATCAGATCGCACTTGGACAGCAGGCCCGCACGGGTTGCGTGGTTAACGTCAGCGCCAATCTGTTCAGCAATCCAGCCAGCCAGTGCCTGGATGCGGTCAGTTTTGTCACGCAGTGTGCCAAGCTGTTGCTGGAACAGCACGGTTTGCAGACGCGGCAGATTATCTTCCAGACGTTTTTTACGGTCGGTGTTGAAGAAGAACTCGGCATCCGCCAGACGTGGACGAACGACTTTCTCGTTACCAGAGATAATTTGCTGCGGATCTTTCGATTCGATGTTGGCAACGAAGATAAAGTTCGGCAGCAGTTTGCCGTCGTTCGCGTACACCGGGAAGTACTTCTGGTCACCTTTCATGGTGTAAACCAGCGCTTCAGACGGCACAGCGAGGAATTTCTCTTCAAATTTCGCGGTCAGAACGACCGGCCACTCCACCAGCGAAGCCACTTCTTCCAGCAGGCTTTCGCTTAAGTCAGCGTTACCGCCAATCTTACGCGCCGCTTCTTCGGCATCGGCTTTAATCTTCGCCTTACGTTCTTCGTAATCGGCGATGACTTTCCCGCGCTCACGCAGAATTTCCGGATACTGATCGGCATTGTCGATAGTGAATTCCGGCTCGCCCATAAAGCGGTGGCCGCGAATTACGCGATCGGACTGAATGCCCAGAATGGTAGCCGGAATAACTTTGTCGCCCAGCAACAGAGTCACGGTGTGCACCGGACGCACGAAGTGCACGTCGCTTGCACCCCAACGCATCAGTTTCGGGATCGGCAGTTTCGCCAGCGAAGTCGCAACCATATTCGGCAGCAGAGCTTCGGTGCTTTCGCCCTTCACGTGGGCGCGATACAGCAGCCATTCGCCTTTATCGGTAGTCAGACGCTCAGCCTGGTCAACGGTAATACCGCAACCACGCGCCCAACCTTCTGCCGCTTTGCTCGGTTTACCTTCAGCGTCGAACGCCTGAGCAATCGCCGGGCCGCGTTTTTCGATTTCACGATCCGGTTGCGCTTCCGCCAGGTTAGCTACTTTCAGCGCCAGACGACGCGGAGCAGCAAACCATTGAACGGTGCCGTGTGCGAGGCCAGCGTTATCCAGCTCCGCAGTAAAGTTCGCAGCAAAGGACTCAGCCAGGCTGCGCAGTGCTTTTGGTGGCAGCTCTTCAGTGCCGATTTCCACCAGAAAAGTTTTCTCAGACATAGCCGCCTCTTACTTATCTTTGTTGCACATCGGGAAGCCGAGGGCTTCACGGGAAGCGTAGTATGCTTCTGCCACTGCTTTGGTCAGGGTGCGAATGCGCAGAATATAGCGCTGACGCTCAGTGACGGAGATGGCTTTACGCGCATCCAGCAGGTTGAAGCTGTGGGCGGCTTTCAGAATACGCTCGTAGGCTGGCAACGGCAGCGGATTTTCCAGCGCCAGCAGCTGCTGCGCTTCTTTCTCGTACTGCTCGAAGCAGGTGAACAGGAAGTCCACATCCGCGTATTCGAAGTTGTAAGTGGACTGCTCCACTTCGTTCTGATGGAACACGTCGCCATAGGTGGTTTTACCCAGCGGGCCGTCGCTCCAGACCAGGTCGTAAACGCTGTCTACGCCCTGAATGTACATTGCCAGACGTTCCAGACCGTAGGTGATCTCGCCGGTAACCGGTTTACACTCCAGACCACCGACCTGCTGGAAGTAAGTGAACTGCGTCACTTCCATGCCGTTCAGCCACACTTCCCAGCCCAGCCCCCAGGCACCCAGCGTCGGGTTTTCCCAGTTATCTTCCACGAAACGGATGTCGTGGATGGTCGGGTCCATGCCCAGCTCTTTCAGAGAACCGAGGTACAGCTCCTGAATATTGTCCGGCGATGGCTTAATGACCACCTGGAACTGATAGTAGTGCTGTAAACGGTTGGGGTTTTCGCCGTAGCGACCATCGGTCGGGCGACGAGAAGGCTGAACATAAGCAGCCGCCATCGGTTCTGGCCCCAGCGCGCGCAGACAGGTCATTGGGTGAGAGGTTCCCGCGCCGACTTCCATGTCCAATGGTTGAACAATGGTGCAGCCCTGGCGAGCCCAGTAATCCTGTAAGGTCAGGATCAAGCCCTGGAAGGTCCTGGTATCAAACTTTTGCATATTATTTCGTGCTGGATACGTGTGGATTTAAAGGAAGGGATCAGTATACCCGCTGGATGGAAGATATACAGTACGAAACGGGAAAAAGCAGGGCTTAACGCATGGAAAGATGCAAAAAATGGCCATCTGCGTCAAAAGAACAGACAAACTGCTCTTTACGGAAGGTATAACCGCGCATTTCATAGCTTCCCTGAAATTGTTCAAAAGCAGTGACGTCGATTTTTTGCTCGCCGGTGTTATAACGTTTTGCCGCCTGATCCTTACATAACGCTTCCATATTCAACGAACGCAAAGGATCAACCTTTACCCGTTGTGCTTTCTGCACGGGTGGCGGTGTAGAACAACCCACTAGCGCCATAAGCACCATAAGCGCCATTGCCGGAAAGAAAGAGTTCATCATCATTAAATTACCGTCTGGTTTGCAGGTGAGTCTTATTATTTATATCGGTATAGTGGCTGATATCTTACGAATTTCCTTAAGCCTCTATAAGCTGTAGTGTTAAAACTCAGATTATTCCAGTGCGCCAACTGAATGATTTATCGGTCAGACCTTTTTTTAACCAGATACAGAGACACAGATGCAGCCCAAAAATTTACTGGATTGATAACCTGCGAGGGATAGCGTGTTTAATGGTGGTGATGATTCACACCACTACCTGGTATGTGACCAATGCTCATAGTGTTAGCCCCGTCACATGGGATATCGCCAATGTTCTGAATTCTGCCTCTCGTGTCAGCGTGCCGCTATTTTTCATGATTTCCGGCTATCTCTTTTTTGGCGAACGCAGCGCCCAGCCGCGCCATTTCTTGCGTATCGGCTTATGTCTGCTTTTTATAGCGCAATCGCACTGCTCTACATTGCGCTGTTTACCTCCATCAATATGGAGTTAGCGCTGAAAAACCTGCTGCAAAAGCCAGTGTTTTACCACTTGTGGTTTTTCTTCGCGATTGCGGTGATTTATCTGGTTTCACCGCTGATTCAGGTGAAGAACGTCGGCGGAAAAATGTTGCTGGTGCTAATGGTGGTGATTGGTATTATCGCTAACCCAAACACATTGCCGCAGAAAATTGACGGTTTTGAATGGCTGCCAATTAACTTATATATCAATGGCGATACTTTTTACTACATCCTGTATGGCATGTTGGGCCGCGCTATAGGGATGATGGACACACAGCATAAAGCACTGTCGTGGGTGTGCGCCGCACTGTTTGCGACGGGGGTTTTTATTATCTCTCGCGGGACATTATATGAATTGCAGTGGCGCGGAAATTTTGCCGATACCTGGTATCTTTACTGTGGGCCGATGGTTTTTATCTGCGCAATCACGCTATTGACTCTGGTTAAAAACACGCTGGATACGCGTACTGTTCGCGGACTTGGCTTAATCTCCCGCCATTCGTTGGGTATATACGGATTCCACGCCTTTATTATCCATGCACTGCGCACCCGGGGGATTGAGCTTAAAAACTGGCCAATACTCGATATTATTTGGATCTTTTGCGCGACGTTGGCAGCGAGTTTGTTACTTTCTATGCTGGTACAACGAATCGACAGAAACAGACTAGTGAGTTAAATAAAAGCCCGGTCACATTGGACTGACCGGGCTTATGTGAATTATTCGCTGTATTCTTCCTGGGTAACCTGTGTTTCTTTTGGTGGGTTTATTCCGGCATCACGAATATTCTTCTGCACCGCTACTGCACCAAACAAGCTTAAGAAGAAAGCCAGTCCATAAAACCTTTCTCGCTGAGTAATAATGTCGCATTCCACAGACCTACCATCAGTAATGCAACAGAGATAATAAAGACAGTCAGGCAGGTCATATAATAAATGGAAGTGGTCGGTATGCCTTCATACTTATCCCGAACGGTCTTTTGATAAGACGCAGCAGAAAACAGTCCTAATACCAGTACGGCAAAATAATATCCTTTTTCATTTAACTGCATCTCTGCATTCCATAGCCCTAACAGATAGGTAACGATACCACCAACGAGAGCTATCCATGACACAATACTGAATGCCGGAGAATAGGTTGATATTTTGTTGTCCATCACAGTATTCCTTTCATTCCTGAATGTGTAAGAGCTTTATGTTGCTCATGCCGGGCGAAACAAACGCATTTGACCAAACAAGCAGACAAAAAAGGCGATAGGGTAGATCACCATTTCATAAGCATTTGATAGGTGCGTTTAAAACACCGATAAACAAGAGACCGATAGTGATTAACGCAACTAACATGGCAGATGTGGGTAAAAAAATCATCCAGTTGCCCGAGTTTTTTCTGCGCGAAGATATGCATAGTTAGCCAAAAGTTGCCGTCATTAACACGCCAAGAAAATAGCCTTTTCCACTTAACAATGGGCATGAGATCCATAGCCCAAGCAGATAAACCAGCGCCCCGATCAACAAATAATATTTTTGCCACAGTCTTTGAGGTTTTCATAACGATCTCCATATCTACCAGCGATACATTACGAGTAACCAACGAAAGACAAAACTGAAAAATGCCATTAACAAATGATTTTCAGAATAAATTCATACTAAATATTAATTAATTACTGATATATATAGATGTGAATTATCCCCCCACCCGGTCAGGCAGGGGATAACGTTTACGCCATTAATGGCAGAAGTTGCTGATAGAGGCGACGGAACGTTTCACGTCGTGGCTGATAAGCGGCATAACGCTGCGCATCTGGTAGATGCGACTGTTCTAACGGCAGTTGTGGCAACAACTCAATGAGCGATTTCTCTGGATTCGCCGCAATCTGCGCCAGCCTTGCTGCGCCCAGTGCTGGCCCCACATCCCCCCCGTGCGGTAATCGAGTTGCTGACCGCTGATATCCGCCAGCATCTGACGCCAGTACTCACTACGCGCCCCGCCACCAATCAACGTAACACTTTGCGGTTTAATGCCGCAGGCATGCACGACATCCATGCCATCTGCCAGCGCATAACCTACGCCTTCCAGCACTGCTCGCGCCAGTTCATTGGGGCCATGTTGATGAGTCAAACCAAAGAAAACCCCCTTCGCCTGGGGATTATTGTGTGGTGTACGCTCGCCGGAAAGATAAGGCAGAAACCAAACTGGCTCGGCACTTTCATCAGCCTGTTGAGCAGCCGCGATTAAAGCTGGGACATTGTTCAGGCCCGTTAATTTCGCAGCCCAATCCAGACACGACGCTGCACTCAGCATCACAGACATTAAATGCCAACGCTGCGGTAGCGCATGGCAAAAGCTGTGTACGGCGCTTTCTGGCTTGCTTAAGAACCCTTCGCTGACAGCAAAATAGACCCCCGACGTCCCCAGCGATAACATTGCCTGATTAGCATCAACCATTCCTACACCAACCGCACCAGCTGCATTATCACCACCGCCTGCGACAACTGGCACCGCCGCCATACCCCACGCTTTCGCAACTTCAGGTAGCAAAGCACCAGTAATTTCGCTGCCTTCGTATAATGCGGGCATCTGGTCACGAGATAAGTGGCAAGCCTGCAGCATGTCGTCACTCCAGTCACGCTTTGCGACATCCAGCCACATGGTGCCAGCTGCGTCAGACATATCGCTGGCAAACTCCCCCGTCATACGCAGACGCAAGTAATCTTTCGGTAATAATACTTTGTCGATTTGACCGAATATCTCCGGCTCATGCCGCTGAACCCATAGCAATTTAGGCGCAGTAAATCCGGGCATCATCAGGTTACCGGTAATCACCCGTGATTGCGGAACTCGCGCTTCCAGCAAAGTGCACTCTTGCGCACAGCGCCCGTCGTTCCACAAAATGGCAGGGCGTAATAACCGTTGCTGGGCATCCAGTAAGGTTGCACCGTGCATCTGGCCGGCAATACCCAATGCTTTAACGTCCTGCAGAGAATGCTGATCGCCCAGAGCTTTCATTGCGCGATCAGTTGCCTGCCACCACTGTTCCGGGTCTTGTTCCGACCAGAGTGGATGCGGGCGCGAAACGGTCAGCTTTTCCGTTTGCGAAGCAACCACCTCACCCTGCTCGTTGAGCAAAATAACTTTTACGCCCGAGGTGCCAAGATCTATCCCGATATACATATCGATCGTTCCTTAAAAAAATGCCCGGTATCGCTACCGATAACCGGGCCAACGGACTGCACAGTTAGCCGTTATTTGTCGAACAGATAATGGTTTACCAGATTTTCCAGTTGCTCCTGGCGACCACTCTGATGCACCGGAGACAAATTGTGTTCCTGAGCATATTTGGCTAAATCTGCCAGTGACATTTGGCCTTTCAGGATTTGCTGGCCTAATTCGCTATTCCAGCCGGAATAACGCTGCGCGATGCGTTTATCCAGCTCGCCATCTTCAATCATGCGCGCTGCAATTTTCAGCGCCAACGCCATCGTATCCATCGCGCCGATGTGACCGTAAAACAGATCATATTTATCAGTACTTTGACGACGGACTTTGGCATCGAAGTTCAGACCGCCGGTGGTGAAACCGCCTGCTTTGAGAATTTCATACATCACCAACGCATTCTCTTCCACACTGTTCGGGAACTGGTCGGTGTCCCAGCCCAGTTGTGCATCGCCACGGTTAGCGTCGACAGAACCGAACAGGCCAAGCGCAATGGCGGTGGCTATTTCATGATGGAAAGAGTGACCTGCCAGCGTCGCGTGGTTAGCTTCAATGTTCAGTTTAATCTCTTTTTCCAGACCAAACTGTTTCAGGAAGCCATAGACTGTCGCAGCATCGTAATCATATTGATGTTTGGTCGGTTCTTGCGGTTTCGGTTCGATAAGCAACGTACCCTGGAAGCCGATTTTATGTTTATGCTCAACCACCATTTGCATAAAGCGGCCCAGCTGTTCACGCTCCTGACGCAAGTCGGTATTTAACAACGTTTCGTAACCTTCACGACCGCCCCACAGGACATAGTTTTCACCGCCCAATTTATGGGTTGCTTCCATCGCTGTAACAACTTGCGTTGCCGCCCAACTAAAGACTTCTGGATCTGGGTTCGTCGCAGCACCCGCACCGTAGCGAGGGTTTGTAAAGCAGTTAGCGGTTCCCCACAGCAGCTTCACGCCGCTCTCTTCTTGCTTGCCTGCCAGGACATCAACCATTTGCGCAAAATTATTGATGTACTCTTTTAACGACGCGCCCTCAGGGGAAACATCCACATCGTGGAAGCAATAAAATGGCACATGTAACTTGTGGAAAAACTCAAATGCGACATCTGCTTTACGCTTCGCCAACGCCAATGCCTCACCAGGCTGCTGCCACGGACGATTAAACGCCCCCACACCAAACATGTCCGCCCCGTTCCAGCAGAAGGTGTGCCAGTAGCAGGCGGCAAAACGCAAGTGCTCTTCCATACGCTTGCCCAACACCAGTTCGTCGGGATTATAGTGATGGAATGCTAACGGGTTAGAGGATTTTGAGCCTTCATAACGAACGCGATCGAGCTGGTCAAAATAGGCTTGCATATTGAACTCCATAATCAGGTAATGCCGCGGGTGATGGATGATGTCGTAATATTGGGCACTCCCTTTCAGTTGCTCAATTATGTTATTTCACACTGCTATTGAGATAATTCACAAGTGTGCGCTCGCTCGCAAAATAAAATGGAATGATGAAACTGGGTAATTCCTCGAAGAGAAAAATGCAATAAGTACAATTGCGCAACAAAAGTAAGATCTCTGTCATAAATCAAGAAATAAACCAAAAATCGTAATCGAAAGATAAAAATCTGTAATTGTTTTCCCCTGTTTAGTTGCTAAAAATTGGTTACGTTTATCGCGGTGATTGTTACTTATTAAAGCTGTCCTCTAACTACAGAAGGCCCTACACCATGAAAATAAAGAACATTCTACTCACCCTTTGCACCTCACTTCTGCTTACCAACGTTGCGGCACACGCCAAAGAAATCAAAATAGGTATGGCGATTGATGATCTCCGTCTTGAACGCTGGCAAAAAGATCGAGATATCTTTGTGAAAAAGGCAGAATCTCTCGGCGCGAAAGTATTTGTACAGTCTGCAAATGGCAATGAAGAAACACAAATGTCGCAGATTGAAAACATGATTAACCGGGGCGTCGATGTTCTTGTCATTATTCCGTATAACGGTCAGGTATTAAGTAACGTTGTAAAAGAAGCCAAACAAGAAGGTATTAAAGTATTAGCTTACGACCGTATGATTAACGATGCGGATATCGATTTTTATATCTCTTTCGATAACGAAAAAGTCGGTGAACTGCAGGCAAAAGCCCTGGTCGATATTGTTCCGCAAGGTAATTACTTCCTGATGGGCGGCTCGCCGGTAGATAACAACGCTAAGCTGTTCCGCGCCGGGCAAATGAAAGTGTTAAAACCTTACGTTGATTCCGGAAAAATTAAAGTCGTTGGTGACCAATGGGTTGATGGCTGGTTACCGGAAAACGCATTGAAAATTATGGAAAACGCGCTAACCGCCAATAATAACAAAATTGATGCTGTAGTTGCCTCAAACGATGCCACCGCAGGTGGGGCAATTCAGGCATTAAGTGCGCAAGGTTTATCAGGGAAAGTAGCAATTTCCGGCCAGGATGCGGATCTCGCAGGTATTAAACGTATTGCTGCCGGTACGCAAACTATGACGGTGTATAAACCTATTACATTGTTGGCAAATACTGCCGCAGAAATTGCCGTTGAGTTGGGCAATGGTCAGGAACCAAAAGCAGATACCACACTGAATAATGGTCTGAAAGATGTTCCCTCCCGCCTGCTGACACCGATCGATGTGAATAAAAACAACATCAAAGATACGGTAGTTAAAGACGGATTCCACAAAGAGAGCGAGCTGTAAGCGTTACGCCCCGGCGAGGAGCGGGGGCGTGATTTCTCTCCATGCCGCGTGAATTAATTGGCTTAGGTGGAGTCGTTATGCCTTATCTACTTGAAATGAAGAACATTACCAAAACCTTCGGCAGTGTGAAGGCGATTGATAACGTCAGCTTGCGGTTGAATGCTGGCGAAATCGTCTCACTCTGTGGGGAAAATGGGTCTGGTAAATCAACGCTGATGAAAGTGCTGTGTGGTATTTATCCCCATGGCTCCTACGAAGGCGAAATTATTTTTGCGGGAGAAGAGATTCAGGCGAGTCACATCCGCGATACCGAACGCAAAGGTATCGCCATCATTCACCAGGAATTGGCCCTGGTGAAAGAATTGACTGTGCTGGAAAATATCTTCCTGGGTAACGAAATAACCCACAATGGCATTATGGATTATGACCTGATGATGCTACGCTGTCAGAAGCTGCTCGCACAGGTCAGTTTATCCATTTCACCCGATACCCGCGTTGGCGATTTAGGGCTTGGGCAACAACAACTGGTTGAAATTGCCAAGGCACTTAATAAACAGGTGCGTTTGTTAATTCTCGATGAACCGACAGCCTCATTAACTGAGCAGGAAACGTCGGTTTTACTGGATATTATTCGCGATCTGCAACAGCACGGTATCGCCTGTATTTATATTTCGCACAAACTCAACGAAGTCAAAGCGATTTCCGATACGATTTGCGTTATTCGCGACGGTCAGCACATTGGTACGCGTGATGCTGCCGGAATGAGTGAAGACGATATTATCACCATGATGGTCGGGCGAGAGTTAACCGCGCTTTACCCTAATGAACCACATACCACCGGAGATGAAATATTACGTATTGAACATCTGACGGCATGGCATCCGGTTAATCGTCATATTAAACGAGTTAATGATGTCTCGTTTTCCCTGAAACGTGGCGAAATACTGGGTATTGCCGGACTCGTTGGTGCCGGACGTACCGAGACCATTCAGTGCCTGTTTGGCGTGTGGCCCGGACAATGGGAAGGAAAAATTTATATTGATGGCAAACAGGTAGATATTCGTAACTGTCAGCAAGCCATCGCCCAGGGGATTGCGATGGTCCCCGAAGACAGAAAGCGCGACGGCATCGTTCCGGTAATGGCGGTTGGTAAAAATATTACCCTCGCCGCACTCAATAAATTTACCGGCGGTATTAGCCAGCTTGATGACGCGGCAGAGCAAAAATGTATTCTGGAATCAATCCAGCAACTCAAAGTTAAAACGTCGTCCCCCGACCTTGCTATTGGACGTTTGAGCGGCGGCAATCAGCAAAAAGCGATCCTCGCTCGCTGTCTGTTACTCAACCCGCGCATTCTCATTCTTGATGAACCTACCAGGGGTATCGATATTGGCGCGAAATACGAGATCTACAAATTAATTAACCAACTCGTCCAGCAGGGTATTGCCGTTATTGTCATCTCTTCCGAATTACCTGAAGTGCTCGGCCTTAGCGATCGTGTACTGGTGATGCATGAAGGGAAACTAAAAGCCAACCTGATAAATCATAACCTGACTCAGGAGCAGGTGATGGAAGCCGCATTGAGGAGCGAACATCATGTCGAAAAGCAATCCGTCTGAAGTGAAATTGGCCGTACCGACATCCGGTGGCTTCTCCGGGCTGAAATCACTGAATTTGCAGGTCTTCGTGATGATTGCAGCTATCATCGCAATCATGCTGTTCTTTACCTGGACCACCGATGGTGCCTACTTAAGCGCCCGTAACGTCTCCAACCTGTTACGCCAGACCGCGATTACCGGCATCCTCGCAGTAGGAATGGTGTTCGTCATAATTTCTGCTGAAATCGACCTTTCCGTCGGCTCAATGATGGGGCTGTTAGGTGGCGTCGCGGCGATTTGTGACGTCTGGTTAGGCTGGCCTTTGCCACTGACCATCATTGTAACGCTGGTTCTGGGACTGCTTCTCGGTGCCTGGAACGGATGGTGGGTAGCGTACCGCAAAGTCCCTTCATTTATTGTCACCCTCGCGGGCATGTTGGCATTTCGCGGCATACTCATTGGCATCACCAACGGCACGACTGTATCTCCCACCAGCGCCGCGATGTCACAAATTGGGCAAAGCTATCTACCCGCCAGCACCGGCTTCATCATTGGCGCGCTTGGCTTAATGGCTTTTGTTGGCTGGCAATGGCGCGGAAGAATGCGCCGTCAGGCTTTGGGTTTGCAGTCTCCGGCCTCTACCGCAGTTGTCGGTCGCCAGTCATTAACGGCGATTATCGTCTTAGGCGCAATCTGGCTGTTGAACGATTACCGTGGCGTTCCCACTCCCGTTCTGCTGCTGACGTTGCTGTTACTCGGCGGAATGTTTATGGCAACGCGGACGGCATTTGGACGACGCATTTATGCCATCGGCGGCAATCTGGAAGCAGCACGTCTCTCCGGGATTAACGTTGAACGCACCAAACTTGCCGTATTCGCTATTAACGGATTAATGGTCGCTATCGCCGGATTAATCCTCAGTTCTCGACTTGGCGCTGGTTCACCTTCTGCGGGAAATATCGCCGAACTGGACGCAATTGCCGCATGTGTGATTGGCGGCACCAGTCTGGCAGGCGGCGTCGGGAGCGTGGCCGGAGCGGTAATGGGGGCATTCATCATGGCTTCACTGGATAACGGCATGAGTATGATGGATGTACCGACCTTCTGGCAGTATATCGTTAAAGGTGCGATTCTGTTGCTGGCAGTATGGATGGACTCCGCAACCAAACGCCGTTCTTGATTTTGATAAAAATTTTCTCAAAGCCGGTAACGTATTACCGGTGTTGAGTTTTTGCATGATTCAGCAGGAAAAGAACCATGTTTACTAAACGTCACCGCATCACATTACTGTTCAATGCCAATAAAGCCTATGACCGGCAGGTAGTAGAAGGCGTAGGAGAATATTTACAGGCGTCACAATCGGAATGGGATATTTTCATTGAAGAAGATTTCCGCGCCCGCATTGATAAAATCAAGGACTGGTTAGGAGATGGCGTCATTGCCGACTTCGACGACAAACAGATCGAGCAAGCGCTGGCTGATGTCGACGTCCCCATTGTTGGGGTTGGCGGCTCGTATCACCTTGCAGAAAGTTACCCACCCGTTCATTACATTGCCACCGATAACTATGCGCTGGTTGAAAGCGCATTTTTGCATTTAAAAGAGAAAGGCGTTAACCGCTTTGCTTTTTATGGTCTTCCGGAATCAAGCGGTAAACGTTGGGCCACTGAACGCGAATATGCATTTCGTCAGCTTGTCGCCGAAGAAAAGTATCGCGGAGTGGTTTATCAGGGATTAGAAACCGCGCCAGAGAACTGGCAACACGCGCAAAATCGGCTGGCAGACTGGCTACAAACGCTGCCACCGCAAACCGGGATTATTGCCGTTACTGACGCCCGGGCGCGGCATATTCTGCAAGTATGTGAACATCTACATATTCCCGTACCGGAAAAATTATGCGTGATTGGCATCGATAACGAAGAACTGACCCGCTATCTGTCGCGTGTCGCCCTTTCTTCGGTCGCTCAGGGCGCGCGGCAAATGGGCTATCAGGCGGCAAAACTGTTGCATCGATTATTAGATAAAGAAGAAATGCCGCTACAGCGGATTTTGGTCCCACCAGTTCGCGTCATTGAACGGCGCTCAACAGATTACCGCTCGCTGACAGATCCCGCCGTTATTCAGGCCATGCATTACATTCGTAATCACGCCTGTAAAGGGATTAAAGTGGATCAGGTACTGGATGCGGTCGGGATCTCGCGCTCCAATCTTGAGAAGCGTTTTAAAGAAGAGGTGGGTGAAACCATCCATGCCATGATTCATGCCGAGAAGTTGGAGAAAGCGCGCAGTCTGCTGATTTCAACCACCTTGTCGATCAATGAGATATCGCAAATGTGCGGTTATCCATCGCTGCAATATTTCTACTCTGTTTTTAAAAAAGCATATGACACGACGCCAAAAGAGTATCGCGATGTAAATAGCGAGGTCATGTTTAGTAGCGATGATGAGAATTGTCGGCGTCGCATCAGGTAACTCAGCACAACCACCTGATGCGAGCAAAAGCCTTATCCGACCGACAAGTCGGATAAGGCTCGAGGAAATG
>ENA-OQCW01000893-OQCW01000893.1-human-gut-metagenome-genome-assembly--contig:-NODE-893-length-14171-cov-4.134292_pt1 | contig 14171 bp, 7 predicted proteins | sample MGYA00242767_ERZ504593 | MGnify/ENA primary metagenome ERZ504593 (study PRJEB26092, sample SAMD00036307) | human gut metagenome | host: Homo sapiens | study: EMG produced TPA metagenomics assembly of... | reverse complement strand
TGCTTGATGATTTAAAAAAGTGTAAAGAAGCAACGTAAAAAAACGGAATAACTGGTACTACCAGATAAATGTCGAAAACAGGTGTGATTTTGTTGACAAAGGTAACTTTTAGTGCAATAATACCTAAGCACAGAAAGGGATGAATATTTATGGTAGAGCGCCAAATTAAGCTTACTGCAAATGAAGATGTAAAAGAATTCGTAAATCAGGCAAGTAAATGTGATTTCGATATTGATGTTTTTTACAACAGAGTGGTAATTGACGCAAAATCAATATTAGGAGTTTTAAGTATGGATTTGACCAAAGTCTTAACAGTAAGATGCAATGGTCATGATGAAAGATTTGACGAATTTTTAAATAAATTTGCAGTAGCATAGGAAACAGGGAGCTGTCGCAGGAGTTGCGGCAGCTTTTTGCATATCAAAAAGAAGTATGATAAGATAGAGGTATGGAAAAAGAAAGAATAAAAATTTCTGTCCGAAATCTGGTAGAATTTATTTTAAGAAGCGGAAATCTGGATAACCGAAGAACAAGTGCGGCAGATCGGGAGGCAATGCAAAAAGGGAGCAGAATACACAGAAAAATCCAAAAGCAGATGAAAGCTTCTTATAAAGCGGAAGTTCCCCTAAAGTGGGAGGAAGAATATTCCGATTTTATCATTGAGATAGAAGGCAGAGCAGACGGAATTATCGATGACGAGGAAGAGTGTGTCATTGACGAAATAAAAGGTGTATATAGAGACTTATATTTTCTGGAAGAGCCTGTGCCGGTTCACAAAGCACAGGCTATGTGTTATGCCTATTTTTATGCCAGCCAGAAAAAGCTTTCAAAAATGGAAGTGCAAATGACCTATTGTCATCTGGAAACAGAGGAAATCAAGCGGTTTCGGGAAGAATTTTCTTTTTCTTATTTAAAGAAGTGGTTTGAGGATTTGCTTAGTGAATATTATAAATGGGCAAATTTTCAGTATCAGAGGAGAATAGAAAGACGGCAATCTATGGAAAGTCTGGAAATTTCCCTATCCATACAGAAAAAGGGGCAAAAAGAGCTGGGTGTCAGGTGTATATCACACCATGCGTACGGAAAAGCAGTTATTTATACAGGCTCCCACCGGTATTGGAAAGATCAATGGCAGCTATATTTCCGGCAGTTCGTGCGGTAGGAGAAGGATATGGAGATAAAATTTTTTATCTTACTGCAAAAACTATTACAAGAACGGTGGCAGAGGAAGCTTTTCATATTTTAAAAGAAAAGGGATTGTCTTATAAAACTATTAGTATTACGGCGAAAGAGAAGTTGTGTCTATGTGAAGAAACGGACTGCAATCCGGAGAAATGCCCTTATGCAGAGGGACATTTTGACAGAGTAAATGCGGCGGTATTTGAGATTTTAAATGAAAAAGATACCTATTTACGGGAAGATTTACTGGAGCAGGCAGAGAAACACAGGGTATGTCCTTATGAAATGTGTCTTGATATTTCTTCTTGGGTAGATGCCGTTATTTGTGATTATAATTATGTATTTGATCCAAACGTATATTTGAGACGTTTTTTCAGTGATGGAGTAAAAGGGGATTATCTGTTTTTAATTGATGAAGCTCATAATCTGGTTGAGCGAGGGCGGAAGATGTACAGTGCTGTTTTATGCAAAGAAGATTTCCTAGAAACAGCAAAAATTGTAAAAGAACATAGCGCAAAGTTATATAAGATTTTAAAGAAATGTAATCGTTTGATGCTGGAGTATAAACGGGAATGCGATGAGTGCACCGTGATGGAAAACATTGCAGGACTCTCTTTACAGCTTCTGAATTTATTGGGTGAGATGGAGAATTTTTTAGAAAAAGAACATGAGGAAAAGGTACAGAAAGCTGTGTTGGAATTCTCTTTTTCTGTTCGGCATTTTTTGAATATGTATGATATTGCAGATGAAAATTATGTGATTTACAGCCATTATGATGAAGAACAGCGATTTTTTATTACTCTTTATTGCGTTAATCCTAAAAAAAATCTTCAGGAATGTTCTAAATAAAGGAAGGGGGACGGTATTTTTTTCAGGGACGTTTTTGCCACTGCCGTATTACCGCTCCTTGTTTAGTGAGAGGCGAGATGATTATGCAATCTGTGCCAGTTCGCCATTTCTTCGGGAAAATTTGAAGCTTTTAATTGCCTGTGATGTGAGCAGTAAATATACAAGGCGAGGATTTTCGGAATATGAGAAAATGGCAGAGTATATTTATGAAATGGCAGTAGGAAAACAGGGGAATTATATGGTGTTTTTTCCTTCTTATCGTATGTTGGAGGATATTTATGAGATTTTCCGAAATAAGACGGAAGAAAGAAAATTTGAAGTATCCTGCATTTTGCAGAACAGCAATATGACAGAAAGAGAGAGGGAAGAATTTTTGGAAGCTTTTCAGAACAATATCACAGGAACATTGATTGGTTTTTGTGTTATGGGCGGAATTTTTTCGGAAGGGATTGATTTGACAGGAGAACGTTTGATTGGTGCAGCAATTGTGGGAACCGGGCTTCCTCAGGTAGGATGCGAGAGAGAAATTTTAAAAAATTATTATGATGAAAAAGAACAAAATGGCTTTGCCTACGCATACAGATATCCTGGAATGAATAAGGTATTGCAGGCAGCAGGCAGAGTCATTCGTACAAAAGAGGACAGAGGAGTGGTACTCCTTTTAGATGAACGTTTTCTGCAAAGAGAATATTTAGAATTATTTCCTCAGGAATGGCAGGGATATGACAGGTGTACCATTCGAAGTGCAGGGCAGAAAATCAAAGATTTTTGGAATGAAGAATCTAAACAATAAGATTATCACAATGCAGATAATCCAGAAACTTTTTTGCCGCAGGAGAGGACAAAAATTTTGGATTATAGGCAAGGACAAGCTGGCGTTTTGGAAGAGTTTCTTTTAATTTTAATGGATAAAAATCTCTTTTATGAGATTTCAGAACATAATCCGGAACAACGGTAATTCCAAGCCCAATGCGGGCAAAATCAAGGAGTAAATCATTGCTGGAAAGCTCTGCTTCCGGTGTCAGGGATACACCGTTTTTAATAAAAAACTGATGTAGAAATTCACTGGTGGTACTGGTTTTATCCAGCATAAGAATAGGATATTGAGCAAGTTGTTTTAGTGAAATATTCTGTTCTTGAAGGTTAAAAAATTTCTTACCTGCTACAAAAACATCCTGAAATTCTTGTATGGTACAGCACATATCTTTATTGGTAAGGTGTGGGTTCGGTGCGTTGGTAACAATGAAATCTACCTTATTATTATGCAGTAAAGAAACACATCCTCCGGAAGTGGAGTTGGTGACTTTAATAGGAATATTAGGAAAATCCTTGTGAAAGCGTTTAAAATAAGGAAGGAGAAAATAGCGGCAGATGGTATCGGAAGCGCCCATACGCAAAGGTGCTTCTGCCGGTTGTGCGTGAGAAATCTGTCGTTCTGCGTTGTATGAGAAGATTGACAGCAGGCTCTACATAAGCGAAGCAAAGTCTTCTCCTTCCGGTGTCAAAGCGACTTTTTTTGTGTTTCTTAAAAATAAAGGATGACCCAGCTTACTCTCTAAAGATTTCACAGCCTGACTTACTGCAGACTGGGAAATATAGAGCTGACGGGAGGCTTCTGAAAAATTTAATGTAGTGGCAACATAATAAAAAACTTTGTATAATTCAAAACTGATATCCATGATTGTTCCTTTCTATTGCTTTTGGGTATATAGGTGCTCAGCTATTTCATCGCAAATTGCTCCATTTTTTTATTTTTCTCCGCCATTTATTGATGCTTTGTACGCCAAACTCGTGCTTGCGCGCTCAGACACAGCTTCCAAAGCATCATTATGCTCGAAAAATTGCAAAAATGTTCCGATTGTTTGCGGATAGAAGCATGAGCATATATACGGAAAGTAATAGAAATGGGGAGGGTAAAAGAGTTTAGGGTGAGAAGAAGCTGGCTACATATAATTTGACTATACTATATTAGAAGTTAATTAAAAAGTCAATAAGTATTACTAATAAATAATATAAGTTATATTAATTTTACTAATAAAGTGAAATGTGATAAGCTAAGAAAAGAAGTGGCACGAGAAAACTATACAAAAGCCATTGCCTTACAGGCAGAAAGGAGCCCACATGAGCAGTGTAAAACGCGTCTATGTTGAGAAAAAACAGGACTTTGCAGTTCAGGCAAAGGAATTGAGAAGTGAAATTGAAGGTTATTTAGGTATTAAAGATGTAACAGGCGTGCGTGTGCTAATTCGCTATGATGTAGAGAATATTTCTGATGAGGTGTTTGAAAAAGCATGTACCTGTGTATTTTCAGAGCCTCCTGTAGATGATTTATTTAGAGAAACTTTTGAAATGGCAGAGGGTGCAAAGGCATTTTCTGTGGAATATCTTCCGGGACAGTTCGACCAGAGAGCTGACTCAGCAGTACAGTGTGTGCAGTTTTTGAAAGAGGATGAAAATCCGATTATCCGTTCTGCAACTACTTATGTAATTGAAGGTGATATTTCTGATGAAGAACTGGAAGCAATTAAAAATCATTGCATTAACCCAGTAGATTCCAGAGAAGCAGAGGCAGCAAAACCGGAAACATTGGTAACAAAATTTGAAGAACCGGATGATGTTAAGATTTTTGACGGTTTTGTGGATATGGAAGAAACAGCATTACAGGAATTATATAATTCCTTAAATCTTGCTATGACATTTAAGGATTTCCTTCATATTCAGAACTACTATAAAAATGAAGAAAAACGCAATCCTTCTATGACAGAAATTCGTGTATTAGATACTTATTGGTCTGATCATTGCCGTCATACAACATTCTCCACAGAATTAAAGAATGTTACATTTGGTGAAGGTGATTACAAAGAGCCAATTGAAAAAACTTATGAAAAATATCTGGAAGACCGTCAGGTGCTTTACAAAGACAGAGATGACAAATTCGTATGTTTAATGGACTTAGCTTTAATGGCAATGAAAAAGCTGAAAGCAGAAGGCAAACTGCAGGATCAGGAAGAGTCTGATGAAATTAATGCATGCTCTATTGTTGTTCCTGTAGATGTAGATGGAAAAGAAGAAGAATGGTTAATCAACTTTAAAAATGAAACACATAACCACCCTACAGAAATTGAGCCTTTCGGTGGTGCAGCAACTTGTCTTGGCGGTGCAATCCGTGATCCTCTTTCAGGACGTACTTATGTATATCAGGCTATGCGTGTGACAGGTGCAGCAGATCCTACTGTTTCTGTAAAAGAAACAATGAAAGGTAAGCTTCCACAGAAGAAACTGGTTCGTGGCGCTGCTCATGGATATTCTTCTTATGGTAACCAGATTGGTCTTGCAACAGGTTATGTAAAAGAGATTTATCATCCGGATTATGTTGCAAAACGTATGGAAATTGGTGCTGTTTTAGGCGCTGCTCCAAGACGTGGTGTTATCCGTGAAAATTCTGATCCGGGAGATATCATTATCTTATTAGGTGGACGTACAGGACGTGACGGCTGCGGTGGTGCTACAGGTTCTTCTAAAGTACATACAGAGGAATCTATTGAAACTTGTGGTGCAGAAGTACAGAAAGGTAATGCACCTACAGAAAGAAAAATTCAGAGATTATTCAGAAGAGAAGAAGTCAGCAAAATTATTAAAAAATGTAACGACTTTGGTGCAGGTGGTGTTTCTGTTGCAATCGGTGAATTGGCAGCAGGATTGAAAATTGATTTAGATAAAGTTCCAAAGAAATATGCAGGACTTGATGGTACAGAAATTGCTATTTCTGAGTCACAGGAAAGAATGGCAGTTGTGATTGATCCAAAAGATGTAGATAAATTCCTTGGATTTGCTAAAGAGGAAAACTTAGAAGCAATTGCGGTTGCAACAGTAACAGAAGAACCAAGATTGGTGATGAACTGGAGAGGCAAAACTATTGTAGATTTATCCAGAGCATTCCTTGATACAAACGGTGCTCATCAGGAAACAGATGTATTTGTAGAAATTCCGGGTAAAGAAGACAATGCTTTAACAAAGACAAAAGAAGTGAAAGACGTAAAAGAAGCATGGCTTTCTACTTTAGCTGACTTAAATACCTGTTCTCAGAAGGGACTTGTAGAAATGTTTGACGGTTCTATCGGAGCGGGCAGCGTATTTATGCCTTACGGCGGTAAATATCAGCTTACAGAAACACAGACTATGGTAGCAAAGGTTCCTGTATTAAATGGTAAAACAGAAACAGTTACTATGATGAGCTATGGATTTGATCCTTATGTATCAAGCTGGAGTCCATATCACGGAGCTGTTTACGCAGTGACAGAGTCTGTTGCAAGAATTGTGGCAGCAGGTGGTGATTACAGCAAAATCCGTTTTACTTTCCAGGAATACTTCAGAAGAATGACAGAAGATCCACATCGCTGGAGTCAGCCATTTGCAGCGCTTTTAGGTGCTTATGCGGCACAGCTTGGATTTGGACTTCCGTCTATCGGCGGAAAAGACTCCATGTCAGGAAGCTTCAATGAAATTGATGTACCTCCTACATTGGTATCTTTTGCAGTTGATGTGGCAAAACAGAAGGATGTTATCACACCGGAGCTGAAAAATGCCGGAAATAAATTAGTATGGCTTCGTGCACCAAAGGCTTCTTATGATTTACCTGATTTTGAAGCTTTAAAAGAACAGTATGACAAGCTTCATGAAGACATTCAGGCAGGCAGAGTTGTTTCTGCTTATGCTTTGGATCGTCAGGGTATTGCTGCAGCAGTATCAAAGATGGCATTCGGTAACCAGATGGGTGTAAAACTTTGTGATAGCGTAGAAGAATCAGCGGTATTTGGAGCAGGATTTGGTGATATTATCTGTGAAGTAGCACATGATAAAGTAAATGAGCTGAAGATGGATTGTGTTGTAATCGGTGAAGTAACTGATAAAGCAGCATTTGAATATAAAGATATGGTAATTACCATGGCAGAAGCACTGGAAACATGGAAAGCACCATTGGAAAATGTATTTAAAACACGTTCTGGTTCTGAAACAGATGATGCAACACAGAATATGGATAAAGGCTTATATGATACAAAAGAAGTTCATATCTGCTCTCATAAAATTGCACAGCCGACTGTATTTATCCCTGTATTCCCAGGAACAAACTGTGAATACGACAGTACAAAGGCATTTGAACGTGCAGGTGCAAAAGTGATTACAAAAGTATTCAAAAATCTGGATGCAGCAGATATCCGTGACTCCGTAGACGCTTTTGAAAAAGCCATCGACCAGTCTCAGATGATTATGTTCCCAGGCGGATTTTCCGCAGGTGACGAACCGGATGGTTCTGCAAAATTCTTTGCAACTGCATTTAGAAATGAAAAAATGAAAGAAGCGGTTATGCGTCTGTTAAACGAAAGAGATGGTTTGGCTCTTGGTATTTGTAATGGTTTCCAAGCTCTTATTAAACTGGGCTTAGTACCTTACGGAGAAATTGTTGGACAGACAGAAAATTCTCCGACACTTACCTTCAATACAATCGGACGTCATATTTCTAAGATTGTATATACAAAGGTTGTAACAAATAAATCTCCATGGCTGTTAAAAGCAGAGCTTGGCAAGGTTTATGCAAACCCTGCTTCTCATGGTGAAGGTCGTTTCGTAGCAAATGATGAATGGCTGCAGAAGCTGTTTGCAAACGGTCAGGTAGCTACACAATACTGTGATATTAACGGCAATGTTACGATGGACGAAGAATGGAATGTCAATGGTTCTTACTGTGCAATTGAAGGGATCACAAGTCCTGACGGACGTGTGCTTGGTAAGATGGCACATTCTGAAAGACGTGGTGATGGCGTTGCCATGAATATTTACGGTGAACAGGATATCAAGATTTTTGAGTCTGGTGTAGAATATTTTAAATAAAGAAAAAATGATAGGAGTATCCGGCAGGAAGTTATCTGCCGGATACTTTTTTCTAGAAAATTAAATTACATGGAAGATAAAAAAGTATTAACAAATTAAAGATAGAAGCAGGGAATGGTGTATGTTACCTTTATCATAAAGAAAAATGCAGTCAAATGATGGAGGTAAGTATGAAGAAATTAGACAGGAAATCTATAACTATGAGCATGCTGGGGCTGGTTGCTAATTGTAGGAGTTGGTCAACAGGTTTTAGCTCAAGATATAGAGAAGACCTCTCAAGAGGTTCAAGCACCAATTCTTGTTACTGAGGTTGTACCTAATACAGATAACTTAAATAGTCTTGATGCGTATGAATATTTTGAATTAACCAATATTACAGATCAAAGTGTAGATATGGAAAATTATGATTTGGTTTATTTAAATGGTGAGAAAACAAGTGTTTGGACTCCTGATTTTGAAAGTATTCCCGCAAAGTCCAGTGCGATTGTTTGGATTAGAAATGAAGGGAATACCGAAATTACAAAATCTGATTTCTGTGCATATTATACCGAAAAAGGATATGGAGAAATAGAAGAAAATTCTCTTATAGGAGAACTGGAGTGTGATGGGTTAAGTAATTCGGGAACCAGACAACTTCAAATTCTGTCAAAAACAGGAAAAATTCTTACGACAGTGGAATACAATACAGATGAGTCGGAGAATAAAAAAATTAGATGTAGATGAAGCTATTTGCTTTTCTTATGATAATAGTAATGTTACATCAAAATATGATTGTGAACCAACGCCTTTAACAGTAGCTCCGGAAGACATAAAATGTGGATTTACCTTTCCATCTAAAGTAGATGCAGCAAATATGATAGCAACAGAGGTTTCTAATTTAGATGAGAATACAGACTTAAATATTGAAGTGACGGATACGAATTTAGGGATAGATCAAATCCTTTCAGGGAAAATTATAATTGATGGAGAAAATGAATATCCCCTTCATTACAATGAAAAAGGAAAATTAGTAGGGACAGTTCCGTTTTCAGATTTGGAAGACAAAGAAAGTTTTTTTTATCAAGCTACAATATTTGATGGAACAAACACAGCCAAAACTCAGGAACGGCAGGTAGTGATTCATAAGGACGCAGAAAAGCCGGAGATAGATATTACAAAGGTACCACCGCTTACGATAACGGAGGTTCTTCCGGATACTTCAAATGTAGAAGGCGCAGATGCGTATGAATTTATTGAAGTAAGTAATAACTCGAATCAGGAAATTAATTTAAAAGATTATGGGATTTATTACGTATATCCGGATACCGGAGTTCAGACGGCATGGTGGGAAACAAATAAAGATAAAAAAATACAGCCGGGAGAAGCACTGGTGTTTTGGATTAAAAATGGCTCGAATGATTATCTGACAAGAGATGATTTTAATGCAAATTTTGGAGTAGAGTTATCAGAAAATGAATTGATTGAGGTTTCCAGTAGTGGTATGGCGAATAGTGGGAAAAGAGGAATTCGGATTTGTACAAATGTAGGAGACGAAATTGATAGTATTGTTTATAATGATGCAAATACAGACAATACAATATCAGATAAGTCAATTACATATCAAAATCAGTATACCAATGGCATTTTTCAAACAGTTATGACAAGTGATGAGGCAGAACCTACGCCAGGGACAATTACTGATAAAGAAAAGGCAACTTATCAGGCGCAGTTGACAGTACCAGCAGATTCCCCAAAAGTGGTGGACCATACAGGTACAGCCTTTGATAATTCAACAGAGTCATTTCCGTTTTCAGTAGAGGCTTTTTCAAATGAAACTACAATTAAAACAGTGATGTTATATCTAAAAAATAATAATCAATCCCAATTTGAAAGCTATAAGCTGGTTCGCAGCGGAGAAAACCAATTTGAAAAAGTATTAAGTAATGTGGATTTGTTAAATAAGAAAAACTTTACATACTATTTTGAAGTAAGCGATGGATATTCTACCATTCAGACAGAAGAAAAAGAAATTTATAATACAGATGCAGAAATAATGGAAAGCTTAAATTTGAAAGACGGGGATATTGTTACCGATAAACAGCAAATTATTGCAAACGGCAATCAATTACAGATTGACGGCGTGGATGTTTCTGAAAAATCACAGAAATCAATTAATGGAAATGGAAAAATTGCCTTTGAGGCAACTGATACAGATGTATTTTTTAAAAATGCGGTAGCCGTTGATGGAGAAGTTGTAGGAGTATTCAATGAGGGAACTTATAGTGATGTGGCTACCTATGTATACGATATTCATGCGGAAAAATTTGACGTAGAAAATAAGACAATTACCGTAGAATTTCATGCGGGAAATAAGGCAAATGTTCTGGAGCATAATATAGAAAATAATGATGACTTTACCATTCGGAATATTCGCTTGATATTGCCAAACGGAAAGACATTATTTCCAATTTCTTATCAGGCGAAAAAAGGCTTGGGGGCTGTTGAGCATGATAATATGGATCAAGCGCCGATGATAGATGTATCCATACCATCGCAGGAAACCGATATTTCTATGGGAGACGGAACATCAAAATATGAAATATTATATGCTACTTTTCACTTAGAAGATACCGATTTTGATGCAATACGATACTTGTGGGATACAACACAGGAAACAGATGGTGAACATGTAATTTCCAATGGAAAAAGTCAAATTTCTGTAAGAGTAGATAATACGGCACCGGAAATTATCAGTAATATAGAAGAAGGAAAGCTGTATCATAGCGGAACAATTGAAGCAGAGGTAAAAGATACAATTAGTAATCAAGTATCTATGGCGGTACTTTTAGATGGTAAGAGTATTTCAGTTCCGTATGAATTTCGTGCACTGGAAATGAAGCAGGGAGAACATATTATTCAGATTACAGGTAGAGATGAAGTAGGAAATATGGCAGAAAAAGAAATTCATTTTACCACACCGGTAGAGTCAGCAACCATAGATGAAAATGTTTTGCCTGAAAATGGTACAACAGTACAGACTGCTCCAATATTGTCAATAAAACCAACAGATGAAACAAATGATGATATGACAGTTACTTTTAAAAAAGGTGAACGATATCAGTTGGGCGACAGCAACATTGTGAAAGATAGCGGAATTAGCAATCAAAGTGGAATAGTAGAAAAAGCTTTTGAAGAAAATATAGGAAATGGTTTTCCGTATGACAGCTTCCAGCTTCAGTTAGATGATACAGTAGATGAGAATACAGTTATTTCCTTAGAATGGTCTGGAAATAGTAACAATGAAAAGACATTTATGTATGTATATAATACAGCCTTAGAACAGTGGGAAAAAATAGAGGCACAACAGACAATCATAGAAGAAGGAATGAAATTAACAGGAGATGTAACGTTAAAAGACCATATTTTAGATGGCAAGGTGAATGTCATTGTACAGAATGGAGAAGGGTATACACCTACACAGTATGATGAAAATTCAGGAGCTTCAAATTATTCTATTAATGAAACACCGGACAATGTTGAAACCTTCAATGAGAATGATACACCAAGAAACGAGTATGATTTTACATTTGCAGTAGAAAGCGATACGCAATATTATAACGAGGATTATGAAGACAATCAAGATCAGACGGTAGACGGAGCGTATCAGCATCAGTTGAATATTCATAATTGGCTATTAGGAAATCGGGAAAGAATGAATATTCAGTACTTGTTCCATGATGGAGATATTATTGATGACGAACCAAATCAAAAGGAATGGGTTCAGGCTGACGAAGCGTATCAGAAATTAGATGATGCAGAGTTTCCTTATGGAATTCTTGCAGGCAATCATGATGTAGGACATCTCAATGGTGATTATGGAAATTATCAGCAATATTTTGGAAAAAGCCGTTATGAAAATAATCCATGGTATGGGGAGAGCTATAAAGATAATCGGGGACATTACGATTTGATTACTGTTGGTGGAATTGATTTCATAATGATTTATATGGGCTGGGGAATTGGAGATGAGGAAATTCAATGGATGAATGATGTATTGGCACAATATCCGGAGAGAAAGGCAATTTTGAATTTCCATGAATATCTTTTAGCAAGTGGGGGATTAGGAGAAGAACCACAGCGTATTCATGATGAGGTTGTTGCAAAAAAATGAAAATGTATGTATGGTTTTATCCGGTCATTATCATAATGCAAAAACAACGGTAGATACTTTTGTTAATGAAGATGGAACACAGAGAGAGGTTTACAATTTATTATTTGACTATCAGGGCTTAATTGAGGGTGGTGCAGGATATATGAGATTGATGCACTTTGACTTAGATAATGAAAAAATTATTATTCGTACATTTTCTCCTTCTCATGGCGGTACGGAATATGAAAACTATGGGGATTATGATGCGAAACCGTCAGAAAATCCCAATGTTGGAAATGAATTTTGCATCGAAGATGCAAATCTAAATGATGCAGAAACGTTTGAAATTCCTTTTGCAGAGCTTGGTATTCAGCCGGAAATAAAAACTTTAGAAACAACCAGTTTAAATGTGAATGTTTATAATGATGATGTAATTGGCAGTGTAACAGATGTTAAAAGCGGAACCGATGCTTCCTATGTTTGGGGAAACAGCAGAAGAAGGAATGAATGGCTGGTATGCAGAAGTTACAGATGATAATGGTGGATTTTCCAGAACAAATGTGCATTATATAAATGTACAATATGATACAGAACAACCGATTTTAACAGTTCCGACAGATACAAAATTAAAAGAGGGAGATTGTTTTGATGAGTGGGAAGGAGTAAGTGCGGTTGATAATGTAGACGGTGACATCACAAAGAATATTATTATAACGGGTAAAGTCAATACTAGTATAGTAGGTGAATATGAACTTATTTATGAGGTTACAGATTTTGCAGGAAATAAGACATCCATTAATAGAAGTGTTGTAGTAGAACCGAAGAAAGCAACACCTATAAACCCAGAAGATAACACGTCTGGCAACGGGAAACCGGATGGAGGAAACGATGATAATACTACAGCTGGTTTGAAACCACAGAGTACAGTACATAATAGCACAAATGTAAAAACAAAGGATGAAAATGAGGTTGGAATTTTGTTAGGAATAGCGTTTCTTGCATTTGTTACAGGAGGAAGTATTTTTGTGTATACATTAAAAAAACACAGATAACAGATAAGGGTAAGAAATAAATCCCTCTTGAAATAGCATAAATTTGTTATTTCAAGGGGGATTTTTGAATTTTTTTACAAAAAATTAAGAAAAAAGTCAGAGTTTCATTAAAAAAAAATACGATTTAGTTGCTATAATAAACCAAGTCAAGAATGAAATTTTATGTGATGAAAGGATAGTTATCACAAGCAAGAATAAAATTCCTTATACAAAAGAAAATGAGGTGTCAATATGGACAAGATATCAATAGTAATTCCTTGTTTTAATGAAGAGGAAGCAATTCCGGTATATTACATGGAAATGAAAAAAATTATGAAAGAAATGTCCTATGTAGGTTTTGAACTGTTTTTTGTGGATGATGGTTCTTCCGACAGAACATTACAGGAATTAAGAGCGTTATCCGATAAAGACGAGAGATGTAATTATCTTTCTTTTTCTAGAAATTTTGGGAAAGAGGCTGCCATTTATGCAGGACTTTCTCATATTACAGGAAATTATGGAGTTGTTATGGATGTGGATTTACAGGATCCTCCTGCACTTTTGGCAAAGATGTATGAGCTTTTGCAAAGTGAGGATTGGGATTGTGTTGCCACAAAAAGAGGCGACAGAAAAGGAGAACCGAAAATTCGTTCTTTCTTATCAGACAGCTTTTATAAAGTCATTAACAAAATATCCAAGACAGAGATTGTCAACGGAGCAAGGGATTTTCGAATGATGAAAAGAACCATGGTAGATGCGGTACTTTCCATGAGTGAGTATAATCGTTTTTCAAAAGGAATTTTTCAATGGGTGGGATTTCGCACCACATGGTTGGAATTTCCAAATACTAGTCGGTGTGCAGGAACAACAAAATGGTCTTTACGAAAGCTGGTGGCCTACTCATTGGAAGGGATTACAGGCTTTTCTGTAGCTCCCTTGTCATTGGCATCTGTGGCGGGAATTACTTTCTGTGGAATTTCTTTTTGCTGATTATTTTTATTGTTATTCGTACATTAGCATTTGGAGATCCTGTTCCGGGATGGCCTTCTTTGGTTTGTATCTTATTTTTTTCGTAAGTGGAATTCAATTATTTT
>ENA-OQCW01000890-OQCW01000890.1-human-gut-metagenome-genome-assembly--contig:-NODE-890-length-14207-cov-2.509233_pt1 | contig 14207 bp, 13 predicted proteins | sample MGYA00242767_ERZ504593 | MGnify/ENA primary metagenome ERZ504593 (study PRJEB26092, sample SAMD00036307) | human gut metagenome | host: Homo sapiens | study: EMG produced TPA metagenomics assembly of... | reverse complement strand
CACCTCTGCTTTATCATTACGACCTGCCAACATAACAACCACTCCTTTGCTCATGAAGGATTTGCTTCCTTCGTATTCTGTATTATACTATAATCGTAACCCGGCAAAATGTCAATCCCGTAATTATCCCGGAATTCCATCATGCTTTCATCAACACGGAACTTTTATATCATTGCATATACCAGGGTATGATTAATGATTGTGACAGATGCAGGGTACTCTGACCCGCTGTAATTTATACAGGGCAGGACTTAAGCAGTTTTCAAATACGCTCTGTAATCAAGCAATCAAGGAGGAATAAAGAAGAATGAAAAAAGTAAAAGCCCGGCGGAGCAAATCACCGCAGCCCGGGCAGTCTCACCACGGAAAGCCCTGGCCCTGACAGCCGCGGTACTGGCAGCCGCCATTACTGCCACCGGATGCTCCGGTACAGGTCGGACAGAAACAGAACCGGAAAGCCAGGCTGAAATCACGGCCGGACCTGCAGTTAACCAGCCTGAAAGCCCGGAGCGGCCCCATGGAGGCCAAACCGTCCAAGGCCCGGCAGCCTATGTGGATGATTTTTATGATGCGGTAAACCATGACACACTTAATGGCTGGGAAATTCCGGCTGAACAGGCCGATATGAGCTGGTTCAGGAAGGCGCGGGAGGACAACTATTCCAAGGTAAATGACCTGATTCGCCAGGCTTCATCTGAAGCAGGACAGGCAGGGCAGGAAGCGGGAAGCGACCTGTATAACATACGCGCCCTGAATCTGACCGGCCTGGACCGGGAGACCAGGGACAGGGAAGGATACGGCCGCACAGCCGGAGCATTTTTAAAGGAAGTAGATTCAGCAGGTTCTGTCTCTGAGCTTTTAAAGGCATGCCTCCAGTTCCAGAGGGATACCGGACTGTTCAGCCTTATGGGCTGGTATTATGAAGGGGACAGCGGGGATTCCTCCGTTAAAGTCCTCTATCTCTCACAGCCGGATTCCGGTCTCAGGAGGGAAGTCTGGTTCTCCGAAGATGCATCCAACCAGAAGCGGGTGGAGGAATACAAAAAATACCTCACAAAGCTTCACGAAAATAACGGCCTGAGCCCGGAGGAAGCAGGGGTGACCGTTGCCCGGGATAACTGATATGATGAAAGATCTGGCGTCCTCCACCCTTAAGATAGAGGAGGTCTATGACCCGGAAAAAACCATACAATGTCTGCACGGCCGGCGAGGCGGCAAACCTCTATTCCTCGGCTCTGCCCTTCCGCCTTCTAAACAGCATTTTCGGCATACAGGGAAGGGTGAAAAGCAGTTGTCTCCCAGCCGGATGCCTGCAGGAAGCTTGGAAGCTATCTGAAGGAAGAAAACCTTCCCCTCCTGAAAGAATATGTCAAGACATGTCTCTATTCAGATCTGTCCATGATGACAGACACCGCTTCCCTGGACGCTGCCCAGGAGTATCAGACAGCAGCAGGAGGTATAGAAAAGAAAAAGGATTTTGAGCGGACCGTATCTGAAACAGTCCAGGAAAAACTTGGTTTCCAGTGCGGCCGTGTATTCTGTGAAACCTATTTTAACGAGGACGCCAAACAGGATGTGGCTTCCATCATCCGGCAAATCATAGATGTATACGACAACCGCCTTGCCCATATGGAATGGATGACAGAATCCACCCGTCAAGAGGCAAGGAAAAAGCTGAAAGCCATTACTGTCAAGGTTGGTTATCCCGATGAATGGCCCCAGGACAAATTGAACCTGGTACTGAAATCCCCGGACCAGGGCGGTGTCTACATCGACAATATCATGGAAATCCTTAAGGCATCCCAGGATTACTCCTTTAAGACCAGACACGACCCGGTGGACCGGAATGAATGGAGCATGACGCCCCAGACAGTCAATGCCTATTATAACCCCCGGAAACAACGAGATCGTGTTTCCGGCCGGAATCCTTCAGGCCCCGTTTTATGACCCGCAGGCTGAGCCTGTGGCCAACCTGGGTGGAATCGGAGCTGTTATCGGCCACGAAATCACCCATGCGTTTGACACAAGCGGATCCCAGTATGATGAAAAGGGAAACCTGAGGGATTGGTGGACTGCCCAGGATAAACAGCATTTCAGGGAATTGGCCCAAAAGGTCATTGACTACTATGATACCATGGAAGTAAACGGCATCCAGGTAAACGGTACGCTGAGCGTTACGGAGAATATCGCTGACCTGGGAGGTGTTTCCTGCATAACAGAAATAGCCAGGGAAAAGGGATATGACCTGAAGGAGCTGTACCATGCCTATGGTGTCATATGGGCCACAAAATACAGGGATGAATACCTTTCCTACATCATGACCAATGACACACATTCCCCTGGCATCACCAGGGTAAATGCCGTACTGTCTGCCACCGATGACTTTTATACTGCCTTTGGGGTCAGGGAAGGCGACGGGATGTACCGAAGGCCGGAGGACAGACCCCATATCTGGTAGAAATATCTATATATATAAAATGTCAGAGTCCGGGAAGCATCTGCCTCCCGGACTCTGTATCTGTATTGCCATGATTACTCTTCTCTCTTTTTCCTGACAAGCAGCCAGATAATTACAAACCCGGTACATAAAATCATAACCTGAAATACAAGGATGACGCAGATGCCTGCCAGCACCAGAAAGCCCGCAGCCCTTAATCCGCTGCCAGAGCTTCCCTCAGAGTTCGTTCCTGCCTGGTCCGGGTCCTCCTGTGACGGGATATCCTGTGATGGGTTCTCCTGTGACGGGTCCTCAGCTCCCTCACCATCCTGATCCAGTCCCTGGATCCTGCGCACATCCCCTGCCAGGGCTTCCAGCTCCCCGCTGTCAAACACATCCCTCAGCCCGCAGCGGTACATGGTGTCGCGGTAGGGCGCATCCAGACCTTCATTCAAAAGTCCCATATACGTATCCACAGCGCCGTCCCAGTCCCTCCTGGACATGGTCCAGAGATCAAGGGCCGACAGAGCCGAGGTTCCATATCCCATATAGTACAGGGGGCTGTAAAACAGATGCGACACATCCACCCAGTCATAGCACACGCCCTCGTCGTAGACATCAAAATACCATCCATGATAGGAATCCTGTATCTCTTTGAATGTGCGGTTCATGTCCTCCAGACTCATGTCCGGATCCATGTAAACAGCTTCCTCAAATTCCTGCAGCATGCAGGACATAATGATCACATACAGCATATCCGTAACAGTCTCAAACTCAAAGGCCTCTGCCCCTTCGCCAAACATATCCCCCGCATACTGGTTGACCAGCATCTCCAACCCCTGTGACTGGACCTCGCACACATCCACACTGTAACCCTGGAACAGTTCAGGCACCGAATTATAATAATAGGAGCTGAAATGCCCGAATTCATGAATCAGGGACTGGTAATCCGTAAATGTATGGTTTCTGTTGATGAAAATAAATGCGTCGCCATAGCTTGGAAGCCCTACGGTATAATTATTATCCATCCTGTCCTGTCCGTCTTCCCCGGACTGGATATCATACAGCTCGTTGTCCTGCATATACCGGAAAATCTCACCCAGCTCAGGATTCACCGATCCGACAGCCCTTCCAACACCGGCCAGTATGTCCTGGGCGGAACTCTCTTCCACAAGGTCCAGGGAGTCATAGGATTCCTGGGCCACATCCATATACCAGATGTCATTATTAAGGGGAACAATACGGGTCTTTACATCCGAGCAAAGCCCCTCTGCGTCCTGAAGGGTATAGTCCCTTCCGTAAACAGCCTCAAAGGAATAACGGGCATAGTTGTCATAGCCTTTAAGCTCTGCTGTCCGGCGGCGCACCTGGACCAGTTCCCGGAACTTGCTGCCCAGAACCCGGTTCTTTTCCCTGACAAGTGCATCCTCAATCTCAGCGTACTGCCCGTCGTCAAGGTCCGGTTCCCGTTCCAGCCGGCTGTAGCTCCACTGTCCGCCCTCCAGCTCCACCGTAAAATCGCCGGAAGCCAGTTTGTCATACTCCCTGAGAAGCTCCTGCTCCCTCCGGTTCAGTTCGGTCAGTTCCCCGGAATTTTCCCTGTAATATTCGATGTAAGGCGCATATTCAATCCCCATCTTATCTGTCAGGAGTTCTTTATAGGATGAGTTCATCCCCTTCTTAAGGCAGGCTGCGGCCTTATCCCCCATCTCGGAGTAGATGTCCGTGGTATATGCCTGTTCTGCGGCAGCCTGCTCATCCGACACGTCCCTGTCATAGTTCAGCTGGGCCATATAAGTCAGGGTAGCCAGACGGTCATACTCATCCACAATGGCATCGTATAGCCTCAGCACTTCCTCTTCCCGGCCTTGCGAAGCACAGGCCTGTTCAAAATCAGCCATGGCCTGTTCCATGGCAGCCGGGTCATAGTGCTCGTATGGCCTCCGGGAATAGGGAACGGCTTCATGGACCTTTCCGCCGGCTTTGCTGACATATTCCGGTTCCCGGGCCCTTTCCCGGGCAGTCAGGCTTCCCTGAGACGCGCTGCAGGAGGTGAGCGTCAGTGACATCACCAATGCCAGGACCAGTGCTGCCCCGCGCCTTAGACTCCTTTTCCACATTCCGTTTTTCACAGCAGGCCCTCCTTACATATTATGGTATATGCCTATTGTAACATCCCGGACGTTTTACCGCCAGTTGATTTAATGTCTAATCTCCGGTCCATGGTCCATGCTGCCTGCCTAATCTCCGGTTATCCATCCTTCCTCCTCCGGAAGCAGGAAATAGTTATTATCCCTGTCCGAATCAGCAATCATGGCGTCCAGCTCCCGGATCAGATAGCTGTCCGGCATGTTTCTCTCCCAGAACCGGTATCCCTTGGTGCTCTTTATACCTTTGACGTCAATTTCCCGTCCTGCATAGTAATCAATGTATACCCCTGCATAGGTTGCTGCCATGGAATGTTCCACGTCTGCCCCCAGGTTCTTCACAACGCCCCGTATCTGGTCGCTGATCAGCTTTTGTATGTACCGGTAGGACCAGTCTTCAAAATCCAGCAGGTCCGGATTGGTGCTTCCGTTTTTCCGTGCCCAGGCAGATACATCCACAGCCCTGGTGGCATAGGAAATACTTCCGTCCTCCTCCCATAACACCTCTCCATACTGGCAGGGCGGTATGCTGAGGGCATCTGTCACGATTTCCTGTATGCCGTAATTTCCTTCCGGAACTCCGGGCTCGCTCTTATGCTTGCGGATACGCTGCACATGCAGGTGTCCGCTGAAAAAAAAGCGGGAGCTCATATTTCTGAAGAAGGGAAATCACCTCTTTGTTGTTGTCCATGGCGCACTGGGTGGTATACATCCTGCTCTGGGCCAGCAGATTATGGTGGGCAATGGGTATCACAAACACTCCCTCCTCCTTTGCCCTGGCCAGCTGTTCATCGGCCCAGGACATGGTGCTGTCTTTCAGTCTTCCCTCCACCTTGTTATCCGGCTCATATTGGCAGGAGTCCAGCATCAGAAGCCAGTTTCTGTCATCCAGGGCGTAAACATAGCTCAGTGAGCTGTCGTCCCGGCTCAGTGCCTGGTCATAACCGTATTCATGGTAAATCTCATGGAATTCAGGTCCGTCAATATAGGGAGCCGGCTCTTTCCGGGCGCCGTAGTACACCGAAGCGTCATGGTTATTGATATCATGGTTTCCCGGTATCACCAGGACCTGTATGCCTGCGTCCTGGACCCTTTTAAGCCTTGCCGCCAGCTCCTCATGGTTCAGCCGCTCCCCGTTCATAGTAATATCGCCGCTGAGAACCAGGGCAGAGGGCCGTTCCTCTATGACCTCGTCCAGAAATGCTTCCAAAAGCTCAGGCAGATACTGGACCACCTTTCCGTCACTCCGCTCCACAAACAGCCGGAAAGCTTCCCCGCCGTCTCCAGCTAAAGCGCTTTGATAGTGAAGGTCTGTTGCCAGGATCAGCCTGGGCGGTATGTAGGGTTCCTCAGGGGCTTGCGGAGGAGTCCACATACCGGGAAATTTCTTCTTCCACTCCTTATAGCCCTCCTGCCTGATTACTTCATCCTGGGGTTCCTGTGCCTGGGAATCCGTAGCCAATGCCGGCCCGGCCAGTTCCTCCCATTCCTCCCCTTGTCTTTGCTTCCCGGGTGCCCTCAGGCCCCCCAGCTTTCCCTGCTCTCAACCGATACAGGCCCTGAAGGCTCCATTAAAGTCTTTAAAATCGTGCAGTACCCCGAAGCATGCCATAAAGTACCATGGCATACATCAGGGCACTTCATCATCCAGGTCTTTCTCTTCATGCAGTCTGCTCTTTCTGTATTAACTATCGCTGTGTTATATTATGCCCAGTTCCTTCATGGCATACGCGATTCCGTCCTCCTCCACATCCTTTGTCTCAAACGTGGCGTAGGGCTCCAGAACTTCGTCATGCTTTCCCATCAGGATACAGTTGCTTGCGTAGCGGAACATGGCAAGGTCATTGCCGCTGTCGCCGAACACATAGGCATCATCCAGAGAGATGCCGTAATGTTTCAATACCAAATCAATGGCCGTTGCCTTGGAATGTCCTCTGGGCACACATTCATATTCCCGCTTTCCGCGGTCTATGATTTCCATGTCCCTGAGCCGTCCGAAAAGCTCCTTGGGCCTGCTGTTTTCACCCGAGATAAGATAAAACTTATCATAGTCATAGCAGTCGTCCTCCCAGTCATATCCAGACACACAGTCCGAACGTCTGAGCGACGCCTTCATCTGCTCCACCCTTGGAATAGGTGACTGTGACCTGTGGATGTGGATTCCGTCCGACGCCTCAAGGGCTCCGTCCAGTCCGCACGCATCAATATGGCCCTTGATTTCCAGCCCTCTCTCATGAGGAATGTAGTAGCTGTACATGACCCTGCCCTCTGCAAGGATATAGGTCCCGCAGCCGCACAGATATCCGTCTGCTTCCACCAGCTTCTTAATTTCGCCCAGATGGGCATATACGCGGCCCGTATTGATGAACACCAGATGTCCTTTTGCGCGCGCCTCCTTCAGTGCCTGTACCGCACTTTCAGGAACCCGGCCCGTCTTTTCAGACAGGAGGGTTCCGTCAATATCATAAAATAAAGCTTTCGTTCTATTATTCATCATCTCTGAACACAATGGTCTGTGCTTCCTCGTCCATGCTCTCCACGATTGCCAGTGACTCCAGTCTGATTCCCTCTGAACGCAGCAGGTCTCCGCCTACCTGAAATCCCTTCTCGATGACAATGCCCGCGCCTACCAGTTCAGCGCCGGAATCCCGTACCAGGGCAGCCAGGCCCTCCAGAGCCTTTCCATTGGCCAGGAAGTCATCAATGAGCAGCACCTTGTCGCCGGCTCCCAGAAACTCTCTTGACACGATGATATCATAAACCCTGCCATGGGTGTAGGACTCCACCTTGGTGGTATAAACCTCGCCTGCAATATTCTTGGTCTGTGTCTTTTTGGCAAATACAACCGGCACATCAAAATACTGGGCCACAATACATGCAATTCCGATTCCGGAGGCCTCAATGGTAAGAATCTTGGTGACCTCCACATCGGCAAACCTGCGCTTAAATTCTTTTCCAATCTCTCCAAAAAGCTTAATGTCCATCTGATGGTTCAAGAAGCTGTCCACCTTCAGAACGTTTCCGGCTTTTATCTTGCCGTCCTTGCGTATCCTGTCCTTTAAAATCTGCATGTACGAGTCCTCCTTCTTCTTTTGGCAATCCTTCTTTACTGTGCGGCTGTTGTCTCTGCTTCTGTTGTTTCCTCTGCGGCAGCAGTTTCCCCTGCTGTTGTCTCCTCAGCCGGAGCATCTGCGTCCTGGGCCTCGTTGACTGCGTTGTCCGCCATGAACTTCATAACCTTCTGGTTCAAGGCCATTTCATCCAGGGTCTCCTGGCCGAAATATTCCACTGCGGCCTCAAGAGTCTGGCCGTTCATCTCCGCAAATGCCTGGCGGTCAGCATCCTCCAGGGTTATGCCCTCCAGCTCGGCAACCTTAAGGATAACCAGCTGGTTCTTCACATCATCCTTCACTGACGCGTAAACAGCTTCCTGTAATCCGGGCACATCCATGCCATTGGCCTTAGCCATGCCGGACAGGTTGGTGCCGTACATCTTAGCCTGCTCTTCATACTGCTTGATGCGGTCATTATAACGTCTGGAAAGGGTGTTCTTGTTCAGCTTGAACTTGGAGTTCTCAACCACATTCTTAAGTACATACTGCTGGATCTGTAGGTCGGCAGACTGCTGCTTCTGCTTTAAAAGGTCTTCCTTAACACTGGCCCTGTACTCATCCACTGTCTTAAAATCAGAAACACTCTGTACAAACGCGTCATCCAGTACAGCAGACTGCTTTTCCTTTACAGCATTCACAGTCACCTCAAATACAACGTCCTGTCCTGCCAGGGCTTTCTCGCTGTAGTCCTCAGGGAACGTCAGGTTCAGTTCCTTCTTATCGCCCTTCTTTGTGCCAATCAGTCCGTCCTCAAATCCATCGATCATCCTGCCGGATCCCAGGGTCAGGTCCTGTCCTTCGCCGGTGCCGCCTGCAAATTCCACACCGTCCTGTTTTCCCACATAATCAATGTTGACAATATCGCCTTCTGCGGCAGGCCTGTCCACTTCCTCAATTTTAGGATTCTGGCTGAGTACCTGGTTGATTTTTGACTCCACCTCGGCATCTGTTACCATGACAGCCGGTACATTTACCTTTACGCCCTTATACTCTGACAGCTCTACCGTGCCCAGATTCTCCTTTCCTTCCGTCTGGCTGGCCCCGCAGCCTGTCATGATGGAAGCTGCAGCCAGTCCGCATAAACATATGAGTGCTAATTTTTCATTTTACATATCCCTTTTCTATCCTGATTTCACACGCAGGACCTTGAATTATCCTTATTTTTCCATTCATCCCCAAATAGCGTGCGCTGTACATAGTTATATCATACCTGTCCGTGAAAAAAAAGACTTTCCACCAATTTCATGAAAATTTAAGCAACGGTCCGCAGACTATTTGTAGAATGCCTTAAACGCCTTATACGTATGATAGACATCCAGCTTGGAAGCCAGCTCAAAAGGAGAATGCATGGACAGGATGGGCACGCCCAAATCCACAGTATCCACATCCATGTGCGCCACAAACTGGGCAATGGTACCGCCGCCGCCCACATCCACGGCTCCCAGCTCACCGGCCTGCCAATACACGCCTTCCTCCTCCATAATGGCAATGACCTTTGCCATGGTCTCGGCGCTGGCGTCGTTGGAGCCGGACTTTCCCCTGGCTCCCGTATACTTTGTCAGTACACAGCCTTTGTTAATATAGCTTGTGTTGCGTCCCTCGTACACATCCGGGAAGTTGGGGTCGAACGCAGCATTCACATCCGAAGAAAGGCACAGGGATTTTCTCAATACTTCCCTGGGGCTGACACCTGCCTGTTCCGCCAAATCTTCTATGTAATGGAAGCACAAAATCCGAATTCAGACCCGTGTTGCCGGTGGATCCGATCTCTTCCTTGTCAGCCAGAATGGTCACGGTTGTGTGGGCAGGCTTCTTTGCGTCTATCTCAGCCGTCAGAGCCGTATAGCGCAAACCCTGTCATCCTGTCCGTAAGCGCCTATCATGCTGGTGTCAAAGCCAACGTCCCTGGCCTTTACAGCGGGTACCATTTCAATTTCAGCACGGAAAAAGTCTTTTCCGTAATTCCGTACTTTTCATTTAAAAGACTTAAGGCCATCAGCTTTACAGGCTCTTTTACCTCCTCATCCTGGAAGGGGAGGGATCCAACCACAATATTCAGCTCCTCGCCCTTTAACCCGTCCTTTAAGGGACGCTCGTTCTGCCTGGCAGCCAGGTGGGGAAGCAGGTCTGTCACGCAGAATACCGGCTCCTTCTCATCCTCTCCAATGGAAACCTCCACGGTCTCTCCGTTTTTCTTCACCACCACGCCGTGCATGGCCAGGGGAATGGTCCCCCACTGGTACTTGCGGATGCCGCCGTAATAATGGGTTTTGAAAAATGCTATATCCTCCTTCTCGTACAGGGGATTGGGCTTTAAGTCCAGCCTGGGGGAATCAATATGGGCTCCGTTGATTCTCAGGCCCTGGTCCAGGGGCTTCTTTCCAAAGGTGGTGGCAATCAGCGATTTGCCCCGGTTCACATAATACACCTTATCTCCCGGCTCATAGGATTCCCCTGAGTCAAAGGGCTTATAGCCTGCCTTTTTAAGCATCTTTACCGCTTCCTTCACACACTCCCGCTCGGTCTTTCCCACATCCAGAAATTCCTTATAGCCCTCGCAGTATTTAAACGCCTTTTCCGCCTGCTCCGGTTTATCCTTTCCAATATGAGGGAACGCCCATGTAAGCTGCTCCTGTAATTCCTGTCCTTTTGTCTTCTTAGCCATTATTTTCCTCCTGGTATATTTTATTTATATAATCTGATGCTTTACTGACTTAAGTTATGACGGTTCCGCCATCTATAATTCAAATGTCCGCTTCCGCCCGCAGCGCTTCGCTTCCTCCCCCTGTCCGTTTCTTCCTGCCGGGCTGAGGCGTCTGTGCTTCACATCCAGCAAAAGCGCGGAGGATTGGGCATCACCGGACCCGGCAGCGGCTTCTATCATCTTCTTAATCTCATCCTCTCCCAGCCGGGCCGACCGGGCCATAAAGCCCAGGATATCCCGCTCTCCCCGCTCTATCAGCCCCTTTGCGCCTTCACCGGCATGAGTCCTTACATAATCCCAGTACTCATCCTCTGCACTTTCCCTTAAACCGCAGGGCCAGTACAGGCGGTACAGGGCCAGACGCACTGCCAGCTCCGGCTTTTCCTGGACCTTTACATGGGGAAACAGCCTGTCATATTCATCAAAACGGAAATCCCCTCCGTCAAAACAGTACCGGTACATATGGCCGCAGCCGTGCATTTCCCTCATGATGATGCGGGCCGGTGTGTTCTCCACGGACTCCTCAAAAAATTCCGGAAATATAAGCTTTGCCAGGAGCGTCCCCGAACCGGACCTGTAATTTACGGACAGGGTCTGGTGAAGCTCCGACAGGATATCCTTAAAACAGGACTTCCTGCCCTCCGCAACGCGGATATCCAGGCACCTGAGACCTGTACAGCCGGTAAATACCCCGGCTCCCCAGTCCTCCACGGCGCTGCTGCATGAGAGCCGCTTCAGGCCGCTGCAGTTATAGAAACCATAGGCTCCCACCTTCCTGATTGTATCCGGCAGTATGATTTCCTCCACCCGGCTGCCGCAAAGCTCCGGCTCCCCCAGATATTCACAGGGCGGCGGTTCCCGCCTGCGCACTGTATCCGAAAAAAGGTAGCCTGCAAACTCGGTCACAGGCATGCCATCAACCGTCCCCGGTATCTCCAGAATTTTGTCCAAACCATAACAACGCTGGAGGCATACCCCGTCCAGCGTTTTTTTCATATAATATTCTCATGGTATCAGTTTAATCAGTTTAGGGGATTTTTTCCAAGACTATTTTACTTCCAGAAAAAACTATTCAAAAAAAGTACCGGTCCGCCTGCCTCTTTTGACGCCTGCTTCCCGGTATATCCTGGAACGTATCTGAACTGCTGCACCCTTGGGTTCCTTCTATTCATCCACAAACCTGTACCCCACGCCCACCTCTGTGAGTATGAACCTGGGATTGGCCGTGTTATCCTCAATCTTTCTCCGTATATTTGCCATGAACACCCGCAGGGACTGGTAATCATCCGTGGTGTCATATCCCCACACCTCCTGCTGGATATAATGATGGGTCAGCACCTTGCCGCTGTTATTCACCAGAAGGACCATCATCTTATATTCCAGGGGAGTCAGATGTACTTCCTGGTCATGGACATACAGTTTACGCTTTTCAAAATCCAGCCTGAAATGATCCAGACAGAACTCCTGCTCCTGGTGGTTCACCGTGGAGCTCTTATGGCGCAGCCCCACGCGGATTCTGGCCAGCAGCTCCTCGGCGCTGAAGGGCTTAGTCACGTAGTCGTCCGCTCCCTGGTCCAGGGCGCTTATTTTCTCCCGCTCCTGTCCCCTGGCGGAAACCACGATAATGGGCACATCGGACTTCTGGCGGATCTGGCGCAGCACCTCCATGCCGTCGATATCCGGCAGTCCCAAATCCAGCAGAATCAGGTCCGGATGATACCGCGTAAAGAGGGATATGCCGGACAGTCCGTTATCAGCCAATATATAAGCGTAACCCCTTGTCTTCAGGGATATCTTCATAAAATTCTGTATGCTCTTGTCATCCTCAATGACAAGGATCGTTGTCTCATTCATCCTTCCTGTCCTCCATTGGCATTGATAACTTCAAATACAGCCTGCCCCCCGTGGGGCTGTTGAAGGCCCTGATGGTGCCGCCCTGGGCCTCCACCATGGCCTTGCATATGGTAAGCCCCAGGCCCACGCCCCGCTGCTTATCCCCGTTCTCATAAGCAGTGGTAAAGAAATTATCGAAAATCTTATCTATCTTATCATTGGGAATCCCTATTCCATTATCTGAAACCACAAACTTCAGACAATTTCCATCCTGTTTTACCCTGAGGGTCACCGTGGTGCCGGTCCCGGAATGGCGGAACGCATTGTCCAGAAGATTGACCAGAACCTGGATGAACAGCCTCCCGTCCACAGATACCAGAAGTATGTCCTCCGGCGTCTCCATCTTAAGTGTATGGTTCCCCACCCGGTTGGAAACCAGCCGGACAGCGGAGGCCACAAGGTCGTCCACCACTTCCTTCTTTTTATTGATATCCAGACGGCCCTCCTGGATTCGCGTCAGGTTCAGCAGGTTTTCCACCATGGTGCTGAGCCATTCGGAATCCGAGCATATATCCTTCAGCATGCTCTTAATCGTAGCTTCATCCATGATGCCCAGATTGTCCAGAAGAAATCCCGCACTGCCGGTAATTCCTGTAAGAGGCGTGCGCAGGTCGTGGCTGATATTCTCGATCTGTCTCTTTAGTTCCTGTTCCCGCCGTTCAAATTCTGTCTTTCTTTCCTGACTGCTGCCAGAGTCCGGTTCATCTCACACAGAAGATATTCCAGATCTCGGTCAGCGGCCTCCAGCTTCAGAACGCGGTTTTCCTCCAGCTGTCCGGTGATCTCGGTCAGATCACTGGCAGCAGAGCGGACAGACTTTTTCATCAGACAGAAACGCACACCGAAATACACTGCCCCTGTCGAAGCCACCACACACAGGATCACAGCCAGTATCAGTATCATTCTCTCTTCCATCCGATCCGCCCCTTTCCTTGTCCTTCTATAGTTCCTTTTCTCCGGCTTCATCAGGATTCCCGCTGTCAGGAACACTATGATCCCGATCATTCCCGCGATGATGCATCGTGCCGCCCCTGCCGGCTCGCTCCACAGGCAGTCATATCCGCTCATTCCTGCAGTCACCTCGAAATTCAGGTAATTCCAGGGCATCCACTCCGCCGCATTTTCCAGAGCAGAGAACTTGAGTCCCAGCATGAATGTTGCCACAGGGATGAAGTAATAGACACCCGCCCAGATGACAATAGCCGCAGTATCCTTTTCTAAAAAACTGCCCAAGTGCTACAGCCAGTATCATAAAAGCCGCTGCTGCGGGGAGATTACACAGCACGCCCTCCAGAAGAAGTCCCACATAGGGCTGCGCCGGGCCTTCCAGGAGAAGGACAGCCGTTCCTATATATAGGACAAGTAAGATCATCATGCTGATAAGCGCAGCGGCAAAAGACACGATGCATTTTCCAATAAAAAGCTTCTCTCTGGAAATGCCATATGCAACAGCATTTTTCGCGATTCCGTTCTTCTGATCTGAAGAGAAGAACAGCATCGCCAGAACCATCCCTGCCAGGAAAAGCGCGCCCATCCCCCCGGTCAGGAATGACAGAGCAAACTTTACGCTGCTGTACCGGAAATCCGATATGACCGCACTGCACACATACTGTCCCACATTCAGCAGCAGTACGCCCGCTGCCATTATTCCTGTAAACACATATATATCCTTCGTATGAGTGATCCGGTACCACTCGCTTCTCATATAATTCATCATGACTGTCCGCCCCCTCTCTTCAGATCCATATAATATTCCTCCAGCGTGATCGACTTCACTGCCAGTGAGGAAACCTGTATACCGTTCTCCGCCGCCAGGCTGCTGTATCTCTCCGGCTCGACTTTCCTCTTCCCTGGAATCAGGATCCGCCGATCCGGCAGGACCTGATACTTCTGGTCCGGATACCTTTTCTCAT
>ENA-OQCW01000889-OQCW01000889.1-human-gut-metagenome-genome-assembly--contig:-NODE-889-length-14218-cov-3.595983_pt1 | contig 14218 bp, 13 predicted proteins | sample MGYA00242767_ERZ504593 | MGnify/ENA primary metagenome ERZ504593 (study PRJEB26092, sample SAMD00036307) | human gut metagenome | host: Homo sapiens | study: EMG produced TPA metagenomics assembly of... | reverse complement strand
AGAAAATTTAAAGAAGTTCCGTCATTTGTTGTCTCATTTAGAACTAGAAGAGGTAACAAGAGAAGAAAATCTGTCTTTGGAAGGGAAGCAATTTGTTATTACGGGAAGTGTGGTACATTTTGCAAACCGAGCGCAGCTAAAGGAAGAAATTGAGAAAAGAGGCGGAAAAGTAACAGGAAGTGTGACCTCAAAAACACATTATTTGATTAACAATGATACAACGTCAAATTCTTCAAAGAACAAAAAGCAAAAGAGCTTGGTATTCCAATTTTATCAGAAGATGATTTTATGAAAATGGCAGGTATGTAAAACGTATGAAAAAAGAAGAAATAAAGAAAAGGAAAGTTCAGGAGTTAAAAAGATTATATTCGGAAGAACGCTGTTTGTAATATTTGCGTTTTTAATTCAGTTTGCTCTGTTGGCGGTAACCTATATTTGGCTGAGAGATTATAGCTATGTTTTTACTTATTGTTTGTTATATTGAGCGTCAGCGTGGTTTTGCATCTTTTTAACAGTAATGAAAGTCCTGATTTTAAATTAGTATGGATGTTGCCACTGGTTATTTTTCCGGTATTTGGTGCATTTTTCTATTTGTATGTGGCAACTCAATTGGGAACAAAAATGATGTTTCGGCGATTACAGTTTCTTTCTAAATTTACAAAACAGTATGCACCACAAAATGTAGAAGTGAAAAATCGCCTGAAAGAAGAAAATTCTCAGATGGGACATTTTGTCCAGTATATGGAGGAATATGATAATTGCCCTGTTTATGACCATACACAGGTAAAATATTATCCTCTTGGTGATGACCAATTTCCGGATATGTTGGCAGAATTGGAAAAGGCAGAAAAGTTTATCTTTTTAGAATTCTTTATTGTAGAAGAAGGAAAAATGTGGAATAGCATTTTAGAGATTTTAAAGAGAAAAGTAAAAGAGGGCGTGGAAGTACGTGTTATGTATGATGGTATGTGTGTACTGGCATTGTTACCTTATTTTTATCCGAAACTTTTAGAGGCAGAGGGAATTCGCTGCAAAAATGTTTGCTCCTATAAAACCTGTATTCTCTACACATTATAATAACCGAGATCATAGAAAAATTATGGTCATTGATGGAAAAGTTGCGTTTACAGGAGGAACAAATTTAGCAGATGAGTATATAAACCAGAAGTTACGTTTTGGACATTGGAAGGATACGGCTGTGAAGCTTACCGGAAAAGCGGCAGAACGATTTACATATATGTTTTTAGAGATGTGGAATGTGTCTGAAACAAAAGAAGAAAATTATGAGCAATATAAAACACCTATGAACTTTACTATGCCAAGTGACGGATATCTTATTCCTTATGAGGCATGTCCTTTTGGAAAAGAACGTGTGGGGAAAAAGGTATATCTTGACATTTTAAATACGGCAAAAGATTATGTGCATATTATGACACCGTATTTAATTTTAGATTATGAAATGTTGATGGCACTTACTTATGCTGCCAAAAGAGGTGTACAGGTATCTATTATTATGCCCCATATTCCTGATAAAAAAGCTGCTTTTGCTGTGGCGAAAACGTATTATAATGAGCTTTTGGAAGCAGGAGTAGAAATTCACGAATATGAACCGGGCTTTGTGCATGCGAAAATCTTTGTTGCAGATGATGAAAAGGCGGTAGTGGGAACTGTTAATCTGGATTACCGAAGCTTGTTCCATCATTTTGAGTGTGGTGTGATGATGTATAAAAATTCACAGATTTTAGAAATTGAAAAAGATTTTCAGGAAACTTTACAAAAATGTATTAAGATGCAGCCGTCTGATTATAAACGCCAGAAATTGATAATGCGTATTGCAGGAAAAGTTTTGCGTATGTTTGCACCTCTTATGTAGAAAAAAGAAAGGGAGAAAGAAAAATGCCCATTAAAATTCAGAGTGATTTACCAGTAAAAGAAATATTAGAAAAAGAAAATATATTTGTAATGGACGAAAAAAGAGCGGTTCATCAGGATATTCGACCGGTACAGATTTTAATTTTAAATCTAATGCCTTTTAAAGGAAGATACGGAGTTACAGCTTTACGTTCCTTATCCAATACGCCTTTACAGGTTGATGTTTCTTTATGATGGTGAGCAGTCATGTCTCAAAAATACAGCTACCAGCCATTTAAACAAAATTTTATCAGACTTTTGATGAAGTAAGAAATCATAAATTTGATGGTATGATTATTACGGGAGCGCCAGTAGAACAGATGGAATTTGAAGAAGTAGATTATTGGCAGGAAATGACAGAAATCATGGAATGGTCTAAAGAAAATGTAACTTCTACAATTTATCTTTGTTGGGCAGCACAGGCAGGATTATATTATCATTATGGTTTACAGAAAAGAAAAATGGATAAAAAGGTATTTGGGATTTTTGCGCATAAAGTGAAAAATAGAAAAATTCCTTTAGTAAGAGGGTTTGATGATGTGTTTTTTGCTCCACATTCCAGACATACAGAGGTATCAGCCGAAGACATTCATAATTGTGAAGAACTTACAGTTTTGGCAGAGTCAGAGGAGGCCGGTGTATTTCTGGTTATGGCAAAAGAGGGAAGACAGATTTTTGTCATGGGACATCCGGAATATGACAGAGTAACTCTTGACGGAGAATATAAGAGAGATTTGAGTAAAGGGCTTCCGATTGAAATGCCAAAAGGCTATTATCCGGAGGATAATGCAGAGAACAAACCGCTTCTTATGTGGCGTTCTCATGCCAATAATCTGTATACAAACTGGCTGAATTATTATGTTTATCAGGTGACACCGTATAATCTGGATGGAACACCGTTTTAATGCTATGAGGGTATATTGTGTTTAGCAATATGCCCTTAAATTTTTGGGAAAGTAATGATAAAGAGTAGAAGATGTGCTAGAATGGCAGAAATAAATAAATTTTTAAATTCGTGAGGTGATTGTTTTGATAGATATTTCTGCATGGACAGACAAGTTTTTACAAGTCTTGACCCAGAACTTTGGAGAGCGGATATGGTTTGTCGGATTACAGGGAAGTTATGGTCGTGGTGAAGCAACGGAAACAAGTGATATTGATATGGTTGTAATACTTGATGAAGTCTCTGTTTTGGATATTCAAAAATATAATGCTATGTTAGATACGTTATCCAATCGAGAACAGATTTGCGGTTTCCTGTCAGGAAAACAAGAACTTTTACATTGGGAACCATCTGACCTTTTCCAATTTTATAACGATACAAAGCCAATCAAAGGAAGTCTTGATGAATTATTGGTACTGCTTGATACGGCTGCTGTAAACAGAGCAATTAAAATTGGGGTATGCAATATCTATCATGGCTGTGTACATAATATGCTGTACGAAAAAAGTGAGGAAATTTTGAGAGGATTATATAAATCAGCTTCATTTTGTTGTACAGGCAATCGTTTTAAACAAACAGGAAGATATGTTTGTCAACAGAAAAAATTGCTTCAAATAGTTGAGCCAGATGAGCAAGTGATTGTTCATACATTCTTGGAATTAAAGAGCGGAGGTCTGACTAATTTTCAAAAGATGTCAGAAACTCTGTTTGAGTGGTCTAAGAAGTGGATTACAGAATAATTTGAGGGGGAAAAATATTTTGGTTATATTGCAGATTGACGAAAATAATGTAGATGAAACAGCGACGTTAGTTGCTGACTTTCGAGTGGAATTAAATTCTTATAAAGGCATAGAAGCTCGACCGGATATTCAAGAAGGAAAAGAAGATTTGCTTTATTTTTTAAAAGCTCAATATCCTGTTTTTGTTGCAAAAGAGGATGGAAAAGCTGTCGGATATCTTGTATGCAGGATTGAAGATGAGGTTTTATGGGTAGAACATCTTTTTGTAAGCCATGATTATAGAAGAAAAGGTATTGCTTCTTTGCTGTTTCAAAAAGCAGAAGAAATTGCCCAGTCAATGGGACAGGAAACCGTTTTTAATTATGTGCATCCCAATAATGACAGAATGATAGAATTTTTACGCTCAAAAGGCTATACAGTATTGAACTTGATTGAAATCCGAAAGCCTTATAAAGATGAGAAAATCAGCACTACGATTAAGGTGGATAAGCATACGTTTGATTATTAAGAGGATTTTCTGAGGAAATGGCCAATTCTCCAGCTGTTCGATTGTCAATTTGTGTGTTCTAAGATAAAATTGGCATACGGAGGTGGTAGAAATGTTTGAAATTGACAAGCAAAGGTTTGGAAAATTTGTGGCGGAGCTGCGGAAAGAGAAAGGTGTTACTCAGAAAGCGCTTGCAAAAGAATTATTTATATCAGATAAAGCAATTAGCAAGTGGGAAACGGGTGTTTCCCAAACTAAAGGATATTGAGGAACAACCTGTGTTTACCTGTTTGCAAATAAAAGAATATTACTATTAGGTTAAGAGATACTACATAAACGTGTTGGTATCTCTTTTTCGTTAATGCAACACAGTAAATTATTTCATTTTCCTAATTATTTTAGACTGATAAGTAACTTTTTAAACGAAGAAAAGAAATGACAATGCTTAAAGGAGCATGGTATAATAAAAATAGAATTTCATTAAGGAGGAAAAATAGAATGTTTAATCTAATAGAAATGTTATTTCCTATAATGTTTATACTGATTTTTACAATAATTGTTTTCACTTTTGTAAAAGGAATAGCTACTTGGTTTAAAAACAATAATTCTCCTCGCTTAACTGTGTCAGCAAGAATAGTAGCAAAACGTCAGAATACCACGCATAACAATCAACCAAACGCTGGTGATATATCAGGAGCACATGGATTTCATACAATTTCCAGCACCTCGTATTATGTGACATTTCAAGTAGATAGTGGTGATAGAATGGAGCTGTCTGTATCAGGCTCAGAGTACGGAGTGCTTGCAGAGGGAGATAAAGGACAGCTGACATTCCAAGGCACAAGATATTTAACATTTGATAGGGAAAATTGAATCTAGAGGTGCATTATGAATAAGTTTTTGAATAAGATAAGGAGTATAGAGAATGAAATACCCATTACTAGGAAAATTATAAATACAATACTTATACTGTGTTTTGGAATAGTTTTAGGAACTTTTGCAAAATTTTTAGATACTACAGCAAGCAATACTTTACCATTTATATTTGAATATTTAGATATTAGTAATTTTTTGGGTCGTTTTGCTATATGGTTATTGATTGCTTTGTACATTGCAATTTATAGTCATTCTTCCATAAGAGCATCATTAAATGTGTTAGTATTTTTCATTGGAATGGTTTCAAGTTATTACCTATATTCATATTTTGTTGCTGGATTTTTTCCAAAAAATTATGCAATGATTTGGCTTGGTTTTACTGCCATTTCTCCATTGTTAGCTTTTGTTTGTTGGTACGCTAAGGGGAAAAGCAAAATATCTTTTATACTTTCAGTAATAATAATTGCAATTTTATTTAATTTTACATTTATTTATGGTTGGATTTATTTTGATGTGTATTCAATTTTAGAAGTGATAGTCTTTGGTGGTGCATTAATAGCTTTAAAACGTAACACCTTTAGGGAGACAACGTATATGATATTGAGTGCAGTTGTTATTGCTGTTATACTTAATATGTTAGTTCCATTTCATTTTGGTTAGGCAGATTTTAAGATTATAGATAGAATATAAATTTCACGAACCGCCGAAGTGATCCGCCAGCGGTGGCGGTCGTAAGACATATCGCCACGCCAGCTTGCTGGCGAGAGGGCGGTTCACTTTGGTGGTTGGGCGAGCGTTAGCGAGCCGTTCAAAGCCCCCCGTTATCTAACAAGGGGGGGCACAAAAAACAAGAAACACTATACACTAACAAGCGGAAAATGCTGTATTTATAAGGCAAAACCGCATTTTTACAGTAGTGATATAAATTGTACCTATATCACTATGAAAATTGAATAGTAAATATGAGAAAGACAGTTGATTTCAAAAAATAAGAAATTGATTGTCGTTTTCATTTTGCAGAAATTTAAGTGCAGGCAATTATCAATTATGGTAGCTGTCGTAATTGCTGTCAGCTCAGTGTTTAACACTGATGGTGTGAAAGATTTACGGTTGGAGATGTTCAATAAGATTATTGGTGCTTAATTATTTTTTATTGTAGTGCTGATATGAGAATGTTATAATTGGGATATAAAACATACAAATAAATTTGCTGAAAAATGAGGTATCAAAATATGGAAAATGAATTACTGGAAAACTTAGGAAGACTTCACACAACTGAACTTGGCGTTATTAGAATTAAAAAGAACTTATCTTTGAATGTAGAAAATGTAATTGAATGGTGCAAAGAAAAAATTAGCCTTTCTAATGCGGAAATCACAAGAAAAGGAAAAAACTGGTATATAACGATTGATAATTGTATTATAACGGTAAATGCGTACAGTTATACCGTTATCACTGCTCACAAGGTAAAATGATAAATTTTTCTATAAAGGAATTAAACGCATTTGCAGTTATTGGGCAAGAAGTAGAACTGACTAATTATCAAAAAAAGAATATTCAGATTAGTACACAGTTTTGGAGAAAGTTTAACAGTAGTTTGAAAAAAGCGTATCTTTCACAATCGGGAAATTGGGTAAAATATGCTTTTATGGAAAGAAGAAATGGAAAACTTTATTATTTCTGTTCTATTCCCCAAAGAACCATTACCCCAGAGGGCTTTCTGTATAAAGAAATACCGTCTTATAAATATTGGGTTGTGGAGCATATTGGTGCTATGGATAAAATATAAGAAACTTATGGCAAGATTTATCAAGAAATTATTCCTAGTACATCGTATATTCCTATAAAAGATATTATCCTACACTTTGAAAAATACGATTATCGTTTTCATTGGAATAGTGATAATTCAATTATTGAAATTTGGATACCTATTCAAGATTAGAAACAATTTTTATATCCATACACAAAAAGCAGTTAGTCTTAGGATTGACTGCTTTTTCTATACAGATTTTTAATGACAGGCAATTATCAATTATGGTAGTTGCCTTTTTTGATTGGAGGAATTTAAAAATGAATGATAAAAACTTTATTGAAGAATTAAGACAAAAGCGTGAGGAATACGGAGTAACACAAACAAGGCTTGCTGTTGCCTGTGGTATCAGCCGTGAATATTATGGCAAGACACTCATTTATACAGATGTCGAATCTGTCCAATGTCAAGGGAAGGATTTACTATTGAGCCCTTCCCGAAAAAATAGACAGTAAAAAGCGCAGAAAAACGGAATGAATCGCAGTAATACGTAAAATCTCTCAGATCAGGCGACAGAGGCATTACGCAGCCGCAGTTCAAAAGCGCACGGTGAGAGCTAGTCAATGGCGGAATGCGGGCGCAGCGTATTGTAAAAGGCCTCGATATAGGCGAAAATATCCGCTTGAGCAGCACGGCGGGAGTCATATTGGCGCAGGTGGACCAGTTCACATTTGAGGCAGCTGAAAAAGTTCTCCGCCACAGCGTTGTCGTAGGGGGCGCCTTTGCGGGACATGCTTTGCCGGATGCCCCTGTCACTGTGGAAAATCAGGCCAGGGCTGGGCCGTTCACGGCGTACAGCCATGTCCAACGCGGATAGGGTCAACTGTGCGTCGATGCGGCTGGAAAAGGCGTAACCCACAATCTTCTTGGTGCATAAGTCTTTGACGGCAGCCAAATACAGCCAGCCCTCGCCGGTGGGAATATAGGTGATATCACCTCCCCAGGCCTGATTCGGTTGTGCAAAAGAAAATTGACGCTTCAGCAGATTGGGCACGATGGGATGGCTATGGCGGGAGTTCGTGGTGGTTTTGTAGGCCTTTTTGCGCATGGAGTGGATTCCGGCGGCTTTCATCAACCGGTGGACCCTCCCGCGTGAGCAGGAATTGTTAGCCTTCAACATGTGATACAGGATGTCCAGACCCAGCGCGGGGTATTTCTCGTGCAAATATACCAGTTCTCTTGTTAACGCCTGATTGTGCTGTGCCCGCTGGCTTTGACGGCGTGTAAGCCAGGCATAGTACCCGCTTCGGGAGATTTCCAGCAAGCGGCATAATTTCTCCACAGAGACTCCCGAGCGACCGGCCTTGATGTACCGATATTTATCCTCTATGGTCTGGAAAGTATGCCGACAGATTTTTTTTAGCACGTCAATAACCTCATTTTTCTCTGCCAGCTGCTTGCGCAGTGCACGCACCTCCGCTTCCAGCTCCCGTGTCCGGCGGCTGTCCCGGTTCTGGCGGTCTGCCTGACCTGCCTGCACACCCGCGGCCTTCAGCCAGCTGCGCAGGGTGTCGATGCAGATACCAAGTTCCTTGGCAACCTCTGTGCTCGGACGGCCCTGTTCTGTCACCATCCGGATGGCTCCGGCCTTGAACGCCTCGTCGTATCGGGGCGGCGCTATCCCTTTTTTGCGTTTGCTTTCCATTTCCTTTGTCCTCTTTCCTTTCCATTATAACGAATGTTTTTTGTCCATCAATTCGGGAAAGGGGGCAGGTGACTATCAGAATCTGACAGAGGGACTATTAGAAGAGAAAATCCTATATGAGGTTGCGATACAGGCCTTGACGGTTATCGCAGAAGGAAAAATGTTTGAAGAATGGGAAGATAGATATTAGAAAACAGGAAATGCATACATTATAGATACAAAAAATAAAGTGACGAAGAAGAGGTGGTTCGATGAGGAACATCTTTTTTATGGAGTGTTTAATATAGATTTTACGTATCTTGGGTTTTGGATTTTACATAAGAACAATATAATTAATATTGAATTGTTGTGAATTTTATACCAAAAAACGAAAAAAAATGACCAAAATTAGTATGAGAATTGACAAGGAGCGTGAAAAAAAATGAATGAAAGATAAAAGAAAATGCATAGAGACTACCCTGTTGCTTTTGATTGTCGTATTAGGAATATATCTGGTCTGGAATTTCATGAGATTAAATATTGATTATGAGAGATTCCATACGGAAGGGATAACTTATGAAAAAGCTATTGTGACAGCAGTCGTAAAAGAAGAACTGGAACTATATGAAGCTGATGACGAGCATATGGTCGGTTCACAACTTTTACGAGTAAAGTTTCTGGAAGGAAAGGAAAAGGGAACAGAAGTTGAAATCGAGAATGGCATCAGTATTACTCATAATGTCATTTTGAAAACAGGTGACAGGCTGATTGTATGTGCAGACCGACCGGGAAATGTAGAATCGTTTTATTCCGTCTACAATTACGATAGAAGCACAGGGATATGGTTCGTAGCTACAGCATTTGTATGCTTGATCATTTTTATAGGAAGAAAACATGGGGTCAAGAGCTGTCTTGGACTTGCTTTTACTCTAATCATGGTTGTCTGTTATTTGCTTCCGGCACTTTATAAAGGTAAATCAGCAGTTTTTACATCCATATTCACAGTGGGTGTCAGTTCTATAGTCACAAGTTTTTGCATTGGAGGGCTGGAGAAAAAAACAGTCTATAACATGCTTAGTTCTACATTGGGAGGCTGCTCCGCAGGAATTATTTATATGTTTCTATCCTTTGTATTAAAGGTGGGAGGCAATAGCATGGAGGAAACGGAATCACTGATATTGATTACACAAGCAACAGGAATGAGGCTAAATGGAATCCTGTTTGCTGGAATCATGGTCGCAGCATTGGGTGCAGTGATGGATGTAGCAGTTTCCCTTGGCGCTGCTTTATATGAAATACAGATATTAAATCCTAAAATCAGCGGAAGGGAACTATTTCAATCTGGAATGAATATTGGAAGAGATATGATTGGGACAATGACAAATACATTGATCCTTGCGTTTGCAGGAGGTTCTTTGTCTACACTGCTTGTCTTTATTTCCTATGGAATTCAATTTAACCAATTGATCTCGTCTGATTTTTTTTGCAGTAGAAGTTGTGCAGGGGATTGCAGGGAGCAGTGCTGTGATCTTGACAGTGCCGATCACAGCTATGGTATGCGCGATTGGCTATAGAGGAAGAAAAGATAGATAAGAAATAATGAAAGATGGAGGGAACAAAGGTATGAAAGTGCGAAAACGTATTTATGCGTCTATACTGGCCGTCATTATGACGATCAGTTCCGTTATCGTTCCGGAAGCCGGCTATGCGTATGAAGTAAATGCAGCAGAACACACGGAATTGGTAAATGTCTCTACAGAGTGGAAATATCTTGATAATGGAACAGATCCGGCAGAAGGTCTTACGGAACGGACTGCGTGGACACTGGATAATTATGAGATAACAGATGAATGGAAGTCTTCCAGCGGTAAATTTGGTGCAAAAGAAGGAATGCTTCAGGAATTAGAGGGAGAATATACACCTACCGTGTTACTCGATCAGTATAAAGAGGATGAACACACGGATATAGAAGCTTACTTTTTTAGAACAACCTTTGAGATGTCTGAGGTTCCAGACAACATGGAACTGCAGGGAAGTATCGTTTATGATGATGCGGCGGTTGTTTATCTGAATGGGACAAAAATCGCATCTTTTGATGCAGATGAGATTACCGATAATCTTCAATATAGTGGGATGGACGAAGAAAAACCAAAGACAGGTACGATTGAATGGGAAGACCTTTCTTGTTTGAAAGAAGGAACCAATATATTGGCCGTGGAGATCCATCAAGGGCAGGAAGATAGTACAGATGTTTATTTTGAAATGTCAGAATTGAAACTGACAGAGAAGGTGGAGCCGGCAGATGCAGTACAGGAGGTGGAAGAGACCGAAACTGAGCAGTCTGTACCAGAACAGAAGGCACTTTCCCTTACTGTTGGTGCCGATGAAACATCCAGAAATATTACATGGTATTCTGATGCTGTAGAGGCAGGTCAGGTTCAATATGCTGCAAAAAGCGGCGATACTTTTCCAGAACATTATACAATTGCAGAGGCTTCGATCAAAGAGACGAGTGAAGAAGGGTTTTACAGCAATCAGGCAATATTAGAAAATCTGCAGGCGGATACGGAATACGTATACCGTTTGGTAAATAGGGAAACGATTTCTGAAGTTTACAGCTTTCAGACAGGAGATAATGATAAGAATTTCAATTTTCTTTTTGTGGGTGATCCGCAGATTGGAGAAAAGAATACAGCGGTCGATACTGCACAGTGGGAAAACACCCTAACACAAGCATCCATTCAGGCACCAGATGCAGAATTTATTGTCAGTGCCGGTGACCAGGTCAGCGTAGGAAATAACGAAAAACAATATGCAGGGTACTTAGAACATACTGCATTGAAGTCACTGCCGACAGCGACAGTCATTGGAAATCATGATCATGGATACTATGTCAGCGGTGGTGCTTATAAAGATTATGAGTATTCTATTTATAATGATCATTTTAATAATCCGAATAAATATGGAGTAGACGAAGGAAAGACAACAGCAAATTCTGATTACTGGTATACATATAATAATGTCCTGTTCCTGAATCTGAATTCCAATGATCTGAGTACCGCATCCCATCAGGCGTTTTTAAAAGAAGCATTGGAGGCAAACAAGGATAAAGATATTGATTGGAAGGTGGTTGTATTCCATCATTCTATTTTCAGTGCTGCCAGTCACTCACAAGATAGCGATATCATACAGAGAAGAGAACAATTAGCACAGGTATTTAAGGAATTGGATATCGATGTAGTGCTGATGGGACATGATCATGTGTATGTGCGAAGTTACATGATGGATGGAACGACTCCAGAAGTGCCCGAAACAGTACAGTCTGTTGCACGGGATCCGGAAGGAATTCTGTATGTGACAGCAAACTCTTCCAGTGGAAGTAAATTTTACAGTATTTTAGGAAATGCAAATACAAATTATGCAGCAGTAAAGAATCAGGAAAACAAACCCAATTTTTCAAATATAGAAGTAACAGAAAATTCTTTTAAAATTACCACTTATCGTTCAGAAGATTTAAGTGTAGTAGACAGTTTTAAGATTCAGCGTACTTCTGATGAAGCTGAAATTGAAGGAGAGGGAAGTGCAGAAAATCCATATCTTTTGGATTCCGATGCAGACCTTCGGGAAATGGCATCAAAACTCAATGCAAATGATAAAGATTGGGTTGGGAAAAAATTTGTACTGGATGCAGATATCTGGATGAAAAGCGATAGTTTTCCGATGATAGACAGATTTAGCGGTGTACTGGATGGAAATGGGTATACGATTTTTGGACTAAACGTGAACGAACCAGAGGAAAAGCTGGATGGTAAAACAGAACATCGCACAGCTTTTATTCGTACAAACACAGGAAAGATACAGAATTTAAACTTTGAAGATGCAGTAATTACATCTTTGGTGGATTCTGGAACAGACAGCTATTCCGGCGCTGCGGTAGTTGTGGGAAAAAATGCAGGCGGCGGTATTATTTCGCGCGTTCAGGTAAAGAACAGTACGGTAACTGCACCGAAACTTGGAAAAGCAGCAGGGATTGCAGCACTGAATGGAAGAAATACAAAAGAGGAAGCTACGATTTCAGATTGTCGTTTTGATGGAAGTCTGTCATGCGGAGGAAATACTGCTTATGGAGCAATGATGGGAGGCATCACTGCCTATACCGCTGGTACACAGACGTTGGTTGAGAATTGTTATGCAAATGCAGCGATTACCTATACGGGTACAGAAAATGAAACAACCGTTTCAGCAGCTATGATCTGTGGATATCCAAATGCTGTGTCCATCCGGGCAAATGTAGCAGGAGGTGGAAATTTTACCATTCCCCAAAATGTTACAACGGCTAATATAGGTAGAATTTATGGATTGTATAATGCCAAATATCAGGTACAGACAAAAAATAACCTGGCAAATGAAGAAATTTCCATTAACGGAAATGCCATCATATCAGAAGATAATGAAAAAGATAATGCGGTGCAGGGAAAAAGCAAAACAGCAGATACATTGACGGAAAAAGGAACTTATATAGCAATCGGCTGGGATTTTAAAAGCTGTTGGAAGATGGGAGAAGATAAGCGTCCGGAATTAAAAGATCCAGGCTCACTGGCTTTGGAAGGAAGCGGAGTGGAGTCAGATCCATTTCGGATTGGAAGTGAAGAAGATCTGCTTTATGCAACTGCTCTTTTGAATAAAAATGATGGACGAGTGACAGGAAAATATTTTACGCTCACAGAAGATATCGAGCTTACAGAGAACTTTCCTATGATAACTAATTTTTCCGGCGTTTTTGACGGAGCAGGGCATAGCATATCCGGGCTTAAGATCATTGATACAGACACAAGCACGAAGAAGGATTACTTATTGGGATTTGTGCGTGTGAACAGTGGTACGATCAAAGACCTTGCTTTTGAAAGTCCTATCGTGGAGACGAGTGTTGTATGTAATACGGACAGTTTTTCAGGTGTGGCAGTCATCACAGGTGAAAATGCCAATGGTGGTCTGATTCATGGCTGTCGTGTTTCTGATGCGACAGTAAAGGCGCCAAATGCTGCGAAAGTAGCAGGTATCACTGCTTTGAATGGAAGAAATAATAAAAATTCTGCAACGATCACAAATTGTTATGTGAGTGGAGTGTTCAGCTGTGGCGGAACTGCTGTATCTTACGGAACGATGATGGGAGGTATTGCGTCCTATAGTTGTACAAGCTCCATTAAAAACTGTATTACGGATGTAACTTTGCATTGTGATACTTCGAATGTAACGACTGCTGTCGTGAGTCAGTCCGCTATTGTCGGTTATATTAACGCTGTTACATTAAAAGGAAATGTGGCATATGGCGGAGCAATGACTGCCGATGGTCAGAAAACACACAATGCGGGAGGTATTTATGGTACGATAGCGGCTACCAGTGGGAAAAATACGATATCTGGAAACCTTTCCTGTGAAGAAATTAAGATTAACAAGAAAAACATTGCATCGTCTGAAAAGCATGGAAAGCTGGTGGAAAAAGAAAAACTTCAGACAAAACAGACGTATGAAGATATGGGATGGAGATTTGAACTGGAATGGAAAATGACAGAGAAGAACTATCCAATTCCTCGTGTGTTCTCATATCCTGATTCAGAAATTACCAGAGTGACAGCTTCTATCAAAGAAGATGGCATGGGATTCAGCTGGTATTCTAAGAAAGAGGAAGATGCCTATGTTGATATTTCTACAGATAGCGATATGAAAAATGCTAAAAAGACAGTTGCTTCTGTGCAGAGTACAAAGAATGGTTTCCGCTGTACAGCAGAGGTAAAAGGTCTGAAAGCAGATACAACATATTATTATC
>ENA-OQCW01000886-OQCW01000886.1-human-gut-metagenome-genome-assembly--contig:-NODE-886-length-14236-cov-2.683535_pt1 | contig 14236 bp, 17 predicted proteins | sample MGYA00242767_ERZ504593 | MGnify/ENA primary metagenome ERZ504593 (study PRJEB26092, sample SAMD00036307) | human gut metagenome | host: Homo sapiens | study: EMG produced TPA metagenomics assembly of... | reverse complement strand
GGAGGTATTCATGGCAGAAGGAAGGAAAGCCGTGTTTTTATTATTACTCTGTTTGCTTGTCTGCTGCGCCGGGGGATGTCAAAGAGACAGAAAAAGTGCAGGAGAAAGCGTAAGCAAAGTGTGTAAGACCAGTATATTTTCCTGGGAAGAGGAATATTTGCTGCCGGATATGGAGGATGAGATAAAAAAGGCTGTGGAGACGCTGGAGTGTGGGACTGTTTATCAGCAGATACCGTCAGATACGGATATGGATGTGATAAAAGATTATCTGAAAAGGCGTAAGGAATCCGGCCAGGATGTCTATTATCTGGCAGGAGATTCCCGGTGGGCGATCCAGAAGGACGCAGAGGCAATGCTACAGGCTGTTGAGACAGTGGGGAAATGGAATAAAGAAGTGAGCACGGAAGGGGGATTTTCCGGGATCGTATGGGATGTGGAGCCATATCTGCTGGAACGGTGGGACACCGATCCGGTTACAGTGATGGCACAGTTTGTGCAGAATGCTGCAAAAGCCTATGAGGCGGCAAAAGGAGCAAAACCTTCTGGTGATCCTGTGTATCCCCAATTTTTACGACTCCATGGGCATGGAACAGTCATTGGAAAAACTGATCCGGTCAGGCTGTGACGCTGTGGCTGTGATGAACTATGATAAAACCAGATGAGGCGGGACAGATTTTTTGAGGAGGCGGCTATTGCGGAGAAATACGGAAAGGGTATCATCCATATTACGGAAATGCAAAGGCCGGGCACCCATGAGCTGGAACCGAAAAATACCTATTACGAGGACGGCATTGAAGCAGTGCAGAAAAGCTGGAGACATCTCAGGGGAGAAATTCCCAATAAAAATCTGGGATTTTCCTGGCATTACCTGAAACCTATATTGGAACTGCTGGATTCGGATACACGTAGAGAAGGGAGAAGATCATGAGAGAGGTACTGCGCCAGGAGAAAAAATATTTGATGTCCTATGAACAGTTCAGAAAATTGGACAATACTTTTGAGAAGGTCCTGCACCCGGACCCCCACAACGGGGTAACGGGATATGCTGTCCGGAGCCTGTATTTTGACACACTGCAGGAAAGGGATTTTTATGAGAAGGAAGACGGGCTGGAGATCCGAAGAAAGATCCGCCTGAGAACCTATGATCCCGCTTCTGATTTTGCCATGTTGGAGATGAAGCAGAAACAGGGGGATAATCAGAAAAAAAGGTCCCTGCGCGTATCAAGGGAGGATGCCATAGAGCTGTCTCAGGGCAGATACGGATGTCTGCTGGGATATGAGGACCCTTTTGCGAAGGAATGCTATGGACTTATGACCATGATGCTCTACCGTCCAAAATCCATTGTGGAGTACCAGAGGAAAGCTTATATAGCAAGTGAGAATAAGACACGGATCACTTTTGATTTTGATATCAAAGCAACGGAGAGTGATTTCCGCATTTTTGCACCGGATTTAAATCAGAATCCTGTGATGGATAAATATCTGGTGGTGATGGAAGTGAAATACAGCGGTTTTATGTTGAGCTATATTAAGAAGATGGTTAGTCTGGAGGGGAAAAGCCCCCTCTCCGTGAGCAAATACAGTCTGTCAAGAAGCGCAAGCCTTCACTTTTTATTTTAAGCTATTATTTAGTTTACAACTGCCGGACTGAAGGAAGAGAGGAAAAACGAAAATGAAAAATTATATTTATTCCATGTTTGAGGAGACAGGTTCCCTGAATACAGAGCAGATCATTTTGAACATACTGGTGGCGGTTATTCTGGGCGGTGTTATTTATCTGTCCTATTATTTCACCCATGCAGGGGGAGTGTATTCAAAAAAATTTAATGTTTCCCTTATCACGCTAACAACTCTGACCGCGACTGTCATGACGGTCATTGGAAATAACATAGCGCTGTCCCTTGGTATGGTAGGTGCGCTCTCCATTGTAAGATTCAGGACAGCCATCAAGGATTCACGGGATACCACTTATATTTTCTGGACCATCATTGTGGGAATCTGCTGTGGAGTGGGTGATTATGTGGTGGCCTGTGTGGGAAGCGGAGTTGTCTTTCTTGTTCTGCTGGTGCTCGGCAGAGTAAAAAATGACAACAGGATTCTTCTCATCATACGGAGAGCCAGGAATATGGAGCGCCGGATCGAGGCCATTGTCTTTGACTATTTTGAGGCAAAAGCCATGCTTCGGGTCAAGAATACCAGCCGGGAATCCATTGAACTTATATACGAGATGCCCAGAAAGACATATCTGATATCCAATAAAAAAGAAAAGAGCATTGCGGAAATGCTGTACGAACTGGAATCTATTGAATACGTCAACATTAGTAACTCAGAATGATGAGATCAGCGGGTAACGAAAATGAAAAGTAAATGGGTATACGTGGGAGCAGTCCTGCTGTCACTGCTTGCCGTGCTGGGAATAGCGAAGTTCATTGAGCCGGAGAATGTGAGGGTGCAGCAGCATCTGTCTTACAACACGGAGGTGGAGGATACGAATCTGTCCATTGAGCCATCCTCCTTTCCTCCCATCTTCCGGTTGTCAGCATGAGACAGAGGGCAGACCATACCGGGCAGACCGGAGACGGGCCAGAAGGTAAGCCGGATGAAAAATACCTTTATCCGGGCAGAGATGAAGATCATTGAAAATCAAGGGAGCTGAACACACTGAAAGACACTCCCCAGATAGAGTCAGACATACAGATACGTGTCAGGGGAAATTCCTCCAGACGGTTTGATAAGGCCGGATATCTGTTCAAGTTCATTGATGAGGACGGCATGGATCAGGGATATGAGGTCATGGGAATGGAAAAAGACAGCACCTGGGTGCTGCATGGCCCTTTTCTTGATAAGACACTTATGCGGAATTATATGTGGTACAATCTCTCAGGACAGATCATGGAGTGGGCACCGGATGTACGCTTCTGTGAGGTGTTTCTAAACGGCGGATACCAGGGTGTATATGTGATGGAGGAGCAGATCAGCGTTGGAGAGGGCAGAATAGAGGTGACGGAGTATGACGGAAAGTCTGATATGTCCAGCTATATTGTCTGTGTGGACAGAGAGTGTGTCAATGACGTGGATTATCTTGACAACTTCACGGAGTATACAAGGCGCATGACAAGTAAGGTGGAGGTCAAATATCCCGGAGCAAAAAAACTGACACCGGAAATAACGGATCACATCAGCCGGGATTTTTCCAAATTTGAGAAGTCCCTATACTCCTATGACTATAAATCAAAGCGCTATGGCTATGGGGATTTTATAGATATAGATAATTTTGTGGATTATTATATTATCAATGAGGTGACGCAGAATACAGATGCAGGTATTTACTCAACATACTTTTATAAGGACATAACGGGAAAACTGAAGATGTCGGTCTGGGATTTTAATAACTGCTGTGATAACTATATGGAATACCAGCAGTCCATGGCAGGTTTCTTCATGCAGAACAGAACCTGGTTTTTTATGCTCTCTAAGGATGAGAAGTTTACCGGAAAGGTGATCGACCGGTACAGGCAGCTCAGAAAAGGGATACTCAGTGATGACAATGTAAAGACATACATGGCAGAGGTGCAGGAATATCTGGGGTGTGCCATAGACCGGAATTTTCAGGTATGGGGATATACATTTGAAGCACAGAATGACTTGCTGCAGGGCGAGGGGCGCCAGATCGGTTCCTATGAAGAGGCTGTGGAACAGTATGAAAAACGTCTTGTGAGCCGCATGGGCTGGCTGGATAAGCATATAGATGCCCTGTATTCTTACAGCCATGAGTCTGTGAACAAAAAATTTAATGATTAATTATCATAAATGATAGCCTAAAACACGCTTTAACGGAGGAAACATACTTTGAAGAAATTTTTGATCGGGGCTGTTTCACTGATCATACTGGTTCTCTTTCTGAATACGGCATATTACCGGTGGGGAGTTTATGTTGATCTTCATCCCGGTAAAAAGGCGGATACCTTTACGTCGGTGAAGGGAAAGGAAATCCTGGTAGATGAGGGAAAAGGGGATGGAACCCTTTGAGATCAAGGGCGTGGATCTGGGCGCCGGAATCCCGGGACATTTTGCCACGGAGTATGCCATTGATAAGGAAACGTATATGAGATGGTTCGGTATGATCCAGGATATGGGAGCCAATACCATTCGTGTGTATACCATCCTGTCCAGTGATTTTTATGAGGCCGTGTATGAATACAACAGGAATAATCCAAACCCTCTTTATATTATCCATGGGGTATGGGTCAATGATTATATACAGAATTCACACGTGGATGCTTTTGATGATTCATTTTTGAAAACCTTTAAAGAAGACTGCCGGACCCTGGTTGATGTGATCCACGGCAGAAAGAAGATGAATCTGGGATACAGCACATCCAATGCCAGCGGTTCTTATACAAAAGATATTTCACAATGGGTGCTGGGCTATGTCCTTGGAGTGGAGTGGGAAGATGTGACCGTGGCTATACGGACCATATGCAGAGACAAAAAAGCGCCTACCAGGGTGAGTATATGTATACAACAAAAGACGCCACACCTTTTGAGGCCATGCTTGCGGAGGTGGGGGACCAGATCATCATGTACGAGAGCAAAAAGTATAAGGAACAGCGCCTTGTGGCCTTTTCCAACTGGCCCACAACGGACCCCATGGACTATCCGGAGGAGATAAACCAATTGTTTATGAAATGTGCAAAGGTGGATATGGAGCATATTGCCTCAACAGACAAATTCCTTTCAGGACAGTTTGCGTCCTACCATGTGTATTCCTATTATCCGGATTATCTGAGCCACTATGATTCCTGGACAGAGGAGATACCATTTGCGGACGATTATCTCAGGAGGATGGCAGTTATAACACATACGGCATATATCTTGAGATGCTGAACCGCCATCACAGGATGCCGGTTGTCATTTCCGAATTTGGAGTGCCAACGTCCAGGGGCAGGGCACAGCTTGATTTTCACACGGCACGTTCCCAGGGCTACATGTCGGAGAAGGAGCAGGGAAATGCCCTGGTGTCCAGTTATCAGGATATAAAAAAAGCGGGCTGCGCAGGGAGTGTTATTTTTTCCTGGCAGGATGAATGGTTCAAAAGAACCTGGAATACCATGGCAAATGTGGATCTGACGAAGACTGCCTACTGGAGTGATTTTCAGACAAACGAGCAGTTTTTCGGTTTGCTGTCCTTTGATCCGGGGGAAGATGAGAGTGTCTGTTATACGGACGGGGATACAGCGGAGTGGAGCGGGGATGATGTTCTTTCAGAAAACGGGGAATACGCCTTATCCATGAAATATGATGAAAAGTTTATCTATTTCCGGGTCCACAAAGAGAATTTGGATCTTGAAAATGAAAAAATCTATATTCCTCTGGATATCACACCCAAGTCAGGAAGCTACTATGCGGAAGGTGAGGATGTAAAATTTAACCGTCAGGCTGATTTTCTGGTGGTACTGGACGGCAGGGAGAACAGCCGTGTCCTTGTGCAGCAGCGTTATGATGTTTTCCGTATGGTGTACAGTGAGGCATACGGGGAGGAGAATCCGTTTTTTGAGCCGCCGGATAAGGATACGCCTGTATTTGACAAGATCTATATGGCGCTTCAGATCGGCAATGTGAATGCGTCAGAGGAGGAAGACAGGATGTCAGAGAAGTTTGAGACAGGAAGGCTTACCTATGGCAATGGTGATCCCTATGATCCGGAGTATAATTCCGTGTCAGACTTTATTGTAAATGGGGATGATATTGAACTGCGGCTTCCCTGGGATCTGCTGAATTTCTCCAATCCATCCCAGATGCAGATCCACGATGATTATTATGAGAATTATGGAATAGAAAACCTGTCTGTCCGGGGAATCTATGCCGGGATCGGAACAGAGAACGGGAAAGACAGCAGGATCAGCATGGAATGGAAAGAGCTTAAGGGATGGGGAAAGAACCCGGCTTACCATGAACGGCTGAAACAGTCGTATTATATGATGCAGGATATCTGGAACAAATAAGAGAACACGGAGGAGCAGACAATGCATGTACTTTCAATTAAGCCGGAAGTGATCCTATATGTCTATATGGCAAGCTGTATTGCTGTCCTTGTGTTTAATATCCTCTATATTTTTATTGATAAGTATAAAGGACGGCGTCTGGAACATCAAAGGCTGGAGATGGTAGATGAAATCACCGGACAGATACAGCAGATGGAAAACGGCAGCCCTGCACAGGAGGACTATTTTTCTGGGTTGGTCCGCAGGCTCAGAAAACTGGAAAAACTGAGAGCCTTTGAATTTTCCATGGAGGAGATACAAAGGCGTATGCCAAATGCGCGGACGGAAAAGTACCTGGAGCATATGCGCAGGGTTTTCCTGGAACTGGTACCTGTATATGAGAAGAGAGATGAGATTGAACAGGCCTATTTTGCCAGCCTGGTAGAGAAATTCGGAATAGACAAAGGCCATGCCGGATATGACGGTCTGATGGATTTTATGATTCGTATGATTGTCAATAAGGGCGTGTATGTCAGGGAAAATGCTTTGAAGGCCCTCTATATGATGGGAAATAAAGAGGCAGTGCTTGCCGCGTGGGAGAAAATGGAGGATAACGAAATCTATCACAGCAAAAAGCTGCTGACAGACGGCCTTCTTAAATTCACCGGTGACAGGGGGGGAGCTTGCCCGCCTGTTGTTTGGGCACAGGGACAGATTTTCGCCCCGCCTGATACTCCCTGTCATGCAGTTTATCCGGTTCCTGGGTGAGGACTTTCGGGAAGAGTTCCTGGAAATTGCGGGTAAAGAGACGGAAGACAAAGAACTGCGCTTGGAGGCTGTCCGTTATTTCAGAAAATATCCATATGAGCCGGCACGTGAAATGCTACAGCGCTTTTTGCGGTATCATGAATTTCTGGATTGGGAATATGCCGCAGTTGCGGCTCAGGCGTTGTCATCTTATCCGGGACCTGATACAGTGGATTGTCTGAAGGAAGGACTGAAGGCTTCTAACTGGTATGTCAGGCTGAACAGCGCGGATACACTGATCGTTGGGCTGAAAATACAGAAGAAGGATTTATTTGACGTATATAACGGACGTGACCGTTACGCCAGAGAGATCCTGAATTACGTCACAGAGAAAATAGAGATCAAAGGCCAGGAAATGGAGCTGAAGGAGACAGATGTTTGAATTTGTTAAATATTTTTATACGGTTGTGGGCGTCTTATTTGTCATTTACCTGCTGGGATATTCCACATTTCTGATCGCCTCTGTGATCGCCGGTTCCCTTGATCTGTATAAAGAGAGTAAGAAAAGAAGGTATCACAGTGAGATTGACCATGACTATTATGTCCCAGTGACTATTGTAGTTCCGGCATATAATGAGGAGGTCACGGTTGTGGATACCGTAAAATCCCTGCTTATGATGGATTACAAACTGTATGAAATCGTGGTTGTGGATGACGGGTCAAAAGATGCCACAACCCAGGTGCTTTTGGATGCCTTTCATCTGAAAAAGGTAATGCGGCCCATAAACCGTCAGATCAGATGCCAAAAGGAGCGGAATGTATATGAAGCGGTGGTCAACGGGATCAGTATCACTTTGGTCCAAAAGATAAACGGGGGTAAGGCAGATGCTTTGAACATGGGCATCAACGCGTCCAGATATCCGTATTTTATATGCATGGATGCTGACAGTGTTTTGCAGAAGGACTCCTTAAAATATATTGTCCGCCCTGTTTTAGAGGATGATACCATTGTGGCAGTCGGCGGCCTGGTAAGGATATCCAACTGCGCGGTGCTCAGTGAGGGGGAACTGGTAGACTACCACATGCCCTGGAATCCCATAGTGGGAATGCAGATATTGGAGTATGACCGTTCCTTCATGGCCTCCCGAATCCTTATGGACAAATTCAACGGAAACCTGATCATATCCGGCGCCTTCGGTCTTTTTAAGAAAGATATGGTTGCCAGTGTGGGCGGCTATGATGCGTCTACCATGGGAGAGGATATGGAATTGGTTGTAAAGCTTCACGCTTTTTGCCGCATCAATAAAATACCTTACGGCATACGGTATATACCTGACGCCATTTGCTGGAGTCAATGTCCCTCCAGTATCGGTGACTTAAAAAAGCAGAGGCGGAGATGGTTTCTGGGACTTTTCCAGTGCTTAAATAAACACAGGAGAATGTTCATGGCACCGGAATTCGGAGTGGTGGGGTATATTTCATATCTGTATTATCTTCTGTATGAATTATTATCACCATTTATAGAATTATTTGGACTTTTGACGATCCTGATGGCATATATGGTGAATCTGATCAATGTGCCATTTATGATAATGTTTTTTCTGATCTACGCCCTCTACGGTGCAGTTTTGACCATTACGGCGTTTTTTGCCAGAATATATACGCAGAACATCAAGCTTTCGGTGTTGGATGTGGTGAAAGCCATCTATCTGTGTCTGGCAGAGAGTGTGTTTTTCAGATTTATACAGGCGTTCACGAGAATGACCGCGTTTTTTGGGTACAAGAAGAAGAAAAATGTATGGGGTCAGATCAAGAGGCAGAAGATACAACTCAACCAGATTGGTGAAGAAAAGGGGAAAACAGGAGATGAGAAGTAGGATGACAGGAAAAATAAGCAGACAGATCAAAATTTGTCTGGCAGCGCTTGTGCTGGCTGTGGTTTTTTTCACGCCCTCTGTATGCCGGGCTGGGAATGAGATATACGTGGCCGGTATGCCGGAGTCCTGGCCCTTTGAATTTTATGATGAAAAAGAGGAGACTTACCAAGGAGTGCTGCCGGAGCTTCTGGAGGAGGCCGGTGAAGCTGCGGGTATTGGAGTAAAGTATATAAAGCCATCTAAAAAGGACAGGCGCCTGGATCTGGCCGGGAACATACAGGCAGATGCTGTTTGGACGCTGGGCCTTACGGAAGATGAGATAAAGGATGCCGGACTTAAAAAGGGCCGGGATCTGATCCTCTATGAGGAGGACGGAAAAGAGAAATCTATCAGTCTTGCCTATACAAAAAGCATGGAAACAGCAGATATTGAAAAATTGGAAAAAGCATTTCAGAATATAGATACAGCAAAAATACAGGGTGCATATGCCGCTTACGCCGCAAAGGGTGACAGTTCTGCGGGGAAGGCGAACGGGTATCTTTGGATCATTTTGGGACTTGTCATTTTTTCTGCATGCATTCTTGTGATCTTTCCGGCTTTCTTTTTGAAAAAGAGGCATCAGATGGAGCTGATGGCTTACAGAGATGACGTTACAGGCAGGGATAATCTGACCTCCTGGAAGCAGAAGTTCTCAAAGTATATTGTGGAGGAGAACAGGAACCGCTATGCTGTGCTCTTTCTGTATGCAGGTATTGATGTGGTGAGCCATATATACGGGTACAAGGAGGCAGAAAATGCGCTCCAGCTTATCAGTGACACCTGTGAACCTCTTATCAAACAGGAAAAAGAGGCTTTTACCAGGTTTAATGAATTCTATTATGTATTCTTTGCAGAGTATACTGGAATCGAGAAACTGAAAGAGCGGATCAGGGACATGCAGGAGAGCGTGGCTGAGGAGTTTAAGAAAAAGGAGAAGAAGTATTTTCTGGAGCTGCACACAGGTATTTACAGAATGACCAGTGTGGATGAAGATCCGCTGAAGACCATACAGTTCAGTGAAGTGGCCATGGAATATGCCAGGATGCATGTCCAGGATTACGCCCTCTATGACGAATATGTGGAGAGAGAGACCATATCCGGTTATGCTATGGAACATGAGGCGATCCACGGACTGATGCACCAGGAATTTATCATGTATCTGCAGCCCATGGTTTCTCTGAACAGCGGAAAAATATGCGGTGCTGAGGCACTGGTCCGGTGGCAGAATCCCAACCGGGGACTTTTAAGGCCAAATGAATTTTTAAATGTCATGAAGCGGAAACAGCTCACAGGAAAGATGAACATAGAAATCTACCGCCAGGGCTGTCAGTTTTTAAAACAAGAGGCAGAGAAAGGAAACTGTCTCAGACTGCTGTTTAATTTTACTGTTGAGAATATTGGGGATGAGCAGTTTGCGAATCATCTGGACGCCATAGCGGAACAGTATAAGATCCCGAGAAAACAGATCATAGTCCAATTGAACCAGATGGTAGAGATGAGTCAGTCGGATATTTATGTAAAAACAATAAAACAGCTCAGAAAGTTTGGATTTGATGTATATCTGGCGGGCCTGGAACTGGACCGCGTATTCTTCAATTATCTTTACTGCGGGATTAACGGTATCAAGCTGAGACAGGAAATGATCAGTGAGATCCATAAGCCGGAGGGAAAAGTGGTTGTGAGAAGCGTGGTGGAATTATGCAGAAAGCTGAATCTGGAGGTCCTCTGTGTGGGAGTGGAAAGCGAAGAACAGGAAAAATTTCTGAAAGACCTTGGCTGCACCATGGTCAGTGGATTCCGCTATTATTATCCTGTCAGCCGGGAAGTGTTTTCAGAGCTTGAGGAAGATAAACAAGCAGGATCATGAAGTTTTGCCAGCAGCCATTAAGATACTTAGTATCAAAATGACACCTATACCACTTTTAAGTGCGCTCTTGTGAGAAACAGAAGTGCCGTTTTATAATGAAAGAAAGATAAAGCAGCATTCTCACAGATCAGGAGTGATCCTTCCCTGTGATACATGCATAGGAGATCGGAGGTGTTTTTGTGGGACTTTTGGAGGCTTTGAACCAGAGGGAAGAGAATGGGGAGGAGCGTCTGTACCGGGAACTGCGAGAAGCAGAATCCGTTGTTATCGGAGCAGGTGCGGGTCTTTCCACTTCGGCAGGATTTGTATATGACGGGAACAGATTTAGGGAAAATTTTCACGATTTTTGAGATAAAATACGGATTTCATGATATGTACAGCGGCGGCTTTTATCCTTATAAGAGTCTGGAAGAATATTGGGCCTATTGGAGCAGATATATTTGCCTGAACAGATACCGGGAGCCGCCAAGAGCCGTGTATGCAGATCTTCTGCAGGTTGTAAAGGATAAGGATTATTTTGTTTTGACCACCAATGTAGACCACTGTTTTCAGAGGAGCGGATTTGATAAGAAGAGGCTGTTTTATACACAGGGGGGTTTTGGACTGTGGCAGTGCGCTGTGCCGTGTCATAAGAAAACATATGATAATGAAGATGTGGTAAAGCGTATGGCCGCAGAGCAGAAGGATATGCGGATTCCCGGGGAATTGATCCCTCTCTGTCCTGTCTGCGGAAAGCCTATGACCATGAATCTGAGGGCAGACAGTACCTTTGTGGAGGATGAGGGGTGGCATGAGGCGTGCGGGCGGTATGAGCATTTTTTTAGAGAAACATAAAAACAGCAGGGTCCTGTTTTTGGGGAACTGGGATGCGGGATGAATACTCCCGGGATTGTAAAGTTCAGCTTTTGGCGCCTGATCAGTGAGTGGCCGGGAGCGTTTTATGGGTGTATCAATCTGGGGGAGGCATATGCGCCTCAGGAGATAGAGAGAAAGTCGGTCTGTATCAGTGAAGATATCGGCCGGGTCCTGGCAATATGGAAAGGAAGAATGGAAGATGAAAAACAGAGAGATGACGCAGGAGGAACGCTTAGATTATCTGATTCGCTATCTGTGTGAGGAGTCTGTCCAATACCGGAGTCCCAGAGTGGAAAAGCAGAGCGGCGGGCCACATTGCGTTCTCTCATGAATATCCGTATGCCCGGACCGGTTCACAGAAGTTTCGGGAAATACAGGATGCATTTCTGCAGCAGGAGGCAGCGGAAAAAGGGATCGTGAATGTGGAGTCGATTCCATCTGTCCGGGAGGCATATGGGACGATCGGGAAGAACAGCGGGAGGATTTTCCTTTGGCAGGGAGATATCACAAGGCTTTCCGCGGATGCTATCGTAAACGCGGCAAACTCCCAGATGCTTGGATGTTTTGTACCTTGCCACGGCTGTATTGACAACGCTATACACTCTGCGGCGGGCCTGGAGCTGCGGGAGGAATGCAGTGAGATCATGAAACGGCAGGGTCATGAGACAAAAACAGGAGAGGCGGTGATCACCGGAGCGTATAACCTGCCGTGCAGATATGTACTACATACAGTGGGTCCCATTGTCTATGGAAAACTAACAGACAGCCACTGCCGGCAGCTTGTATCCTGTTACAAATCCTGTCTCAGCCTGGCAGAGGAGAAAGGGCTGGAAAGTGTGGTGTTCTGCTGCATATCCACAGGAGAATTTCATTTTCCCAATGATAAGGCGGCAAAGATCGCGGTAAGAACAGTGGAGGAATATCTGGAGAACAGCCGGATAGAACGGGTGGTCTTTAATGTGTTTAAGGATGAGGATCTTTATATATATAAGGAGATTTTTGGAAAGTTATAGTTTATGGATTGACGGAACCGTCTGCCTGATAAAGGCGATTTATGAATCATCAGCGGAAGGCAAGGTGATTTATATATGTAAGTGACTACTTTCATATCTCTATAAAAAATACAGGAAGGCTCTGGGTGAAAACCAGAGCCTTTGGTAAGAGAATATCACCAGCGTACTATGGGCATTCTGTAAAAGAAAACTATTACTGTTTATTCAGGTGACCGCCAAAATAATCCTTTGATATCTGAATGAAATCCAGTGCGTAAGAGGTTAAATAGGCCCCTTTCCGATAGGCGATAATGGTGCTTGTAAAAGCATCCGGATCATGGAGGGAAAAGCATACCGGAGGTGTCCGAAACGTCATGTTTTGTATGTATGTCTCCGGCGCGAAACATATCCCTTCGTTTTGCTGGACTAGCAGGAGCGCGGCCTGTGTATTCCGTGTGTAAAAGGGCACCTTTGGCTTTATGCCGTATTTTTTCAGAAGCTGTTCTGTTATGGCACCGGTATTCTGTTCCGGAAAATGCAGAATGAATTTTTCATTTCCAAGCTCTGAAAGATCCACCTGGGGATAAGGGCTGTCCTTACAGGCGGCAGATCTGACTTTTCGTGCAAGGGGGTGGTCGGGGGAAACAGCCAGCAGGATTTCCTCATGGCCAAGGGTTTCATATTCCAGCTTGGGATTCAGGCTTCCGTCGCTGAAGATCGCGAAATCAATCCGGCTGTCTGTGAGAAGACGCTCCTGTATGGCATATGTTTCCTCCAGGAAATTCAGGCGGATATTGGGGTGTATCCGGCGGAAAGCGGGAAGGATCCTGGGGATCATACAGGAGCTTCGCATGAGGGGAAAGGCCACATTCAGTTCCCCGTCATTTTGGGAACGCAGATCCGCCAGTTCCTTCTCCCAGTCACGGGTCAGTTCCAGTACGCCTGAGGCGTATTCCATATAGCGCCTTCCCGCATAAGTGGGAATGTAACAGTTGTCAACCCTGCTGAACAGTTTAATGCCCAGTTCCCGCTCCAGTTTTCCCAGATGCTTGCTGAGTGTGGGCTGGGAGATAAAGAGTTCCTGAGCAGCCTTTGTCATATTCTGATGCTTGGCAATGCAAAGCACATAGTTCAATTCGTGGATATTCATAGATTTCCTTTGACCTTTCCTCAGATAACAGTCCGGATACCTGAACGGTTTCCTGCGCGGATATTTTGGGGGCACTATTCCACTTTGGAATAGAATTCATAGTTAAGATGAATTAGACTTCCGATTACGGATATCATACAATGAAAATGGAAAAGAATCAAGGAGAGTAATTGTTATACGATTGAGAAAGGCAGGAAAAAATCTATATGAAACAGTGGTTGGAAAAACAATTTAAGTTATCAGAGTTTCATTCAAATGTCAGGACAGAGCTTCTGGCCGGTCTGACTACCTTTGTGACCATGGCCTATGTTCTGGCCACAGTGCCCAACATGATGGAATCAGCAGGCCTGGACAAGCACGTAATGTTTACTGTGCTTATCTTACTGGTGATCCTTACAACCTGTGCCATGGCATTTTACACGAACAGGCCCTTTGTGTTGGCACCGGGACTGGGAAGTGTGGGTATCGTTACAGCGATGATAGCCAATGACGGCATAGCGCCTGATGTGGCTTCCGGTGTTATTTTCTGGAGTGGTGTATTGTTTATCGCCATATCCTTTCTGGGACTCAGGGAAGCAGTGGTCAAAGTCATCCCCGTCAGTCTGAAACACGCGGTAAGTGCAGGTATCGGTCTTTTTATCGCGCTTTTGGGCGCAAAAAGCTGCGGCCTTATCATCGCCAATGAAGCGAAGAAAAGCCTAGGATTTGGTGATCTGACCGCGCCT
>ENA-OQCW01000885-OQCW01000885.1-human-gut-metagenome-genome-assembly--contig:-NODE-885-length-14254-cov-6.596730_pt1 | contig 14254 bp, 15 predicted proteins | sample MGYA00242767_ERZ504593 | MGnify/ENA primary metagenome ERZ504593 (study PRJEB26092, sample SAMD00036307) | human gut metagenome | host: Homo sapiens | study: EMG produced TPA metagenomics assembly of... | reverse complement strand
CTCATGAAGGTAATGCTACCATGGACTGGATGGAGCAGGAACAGGAAAGAGGTATTACAATTACTTCTGCTGCTACAACTTGCCACTGGACTCTGCAGGAAAACTGCAAGCCAAAAGCTGGTGCGTTAGAGCACCGTATCAACATCATTGATACTCCGGGACACGTTGACTTTACAGTAGAAGTTGAGCGTTCTCTTCGTGTACTGGACGGCGCTGTCGGCGTTTTCTGTGCAAAGGGTGGTGTTGAGCCACAGTCTGAAAACGTATGGCGTCAGGCAGACACTTACAATGTACCAAGAATGGCATTCATCAACAAGATGGACATCTTAGGTGCAAACTTCTACGGAACAGTAGAACAGATCAAGACAAGACTTGGTAAAAATGCAATCTGCATTCAGCTTCCAATTGGAAAAGAAGATGAATTCAAAGGAATCATCGACCTTTTTGAAATGAAAGCATATATCTACAACGATGATAAAGGTGATGATATTTCTATCATTGATATCCCGGAAGAGATGCAGGAAGATGCAGAACTGTATCATACAGAGCTGGTTGAAAAGATCTGTGAATTAGATGACGATCTGATGATGGCATATCTGGAAGGAGAAGAGCCTTCTGTAGACGAACTGAAAGCGGCACTGAGAAAAGCTACATGTACATGTGATGCGATTCCGGTTTGCTGTGGTACAGCTTACAGAAATAAAGGTGTTCAGAAACTTCTGGATGCAGTTATCGAATTCATGCCATCTCCATTAGACATCCCGGCTATCACAGGTGTGGATGAAGATGGAAACGAAGTAGAGAGACATTCTTCAGACGACGAACCATTCTCTGCTCTCGTATTTAAGATTATGACAGACCCATTCGTTGGAAAACTGGCATACTTCAGAGTGTACTCAGGAACAATGAACTCAGGTTCTTATGTTCTGAATGCAACAAAAGAGAAAAAAGAGCGTGTTGGACGTATCCTTCAGATGCATGCCAACAAGCGTGAAGAACTTGATAAAGTTTACTCAGGAGATATCGCAGCTGCAATCGGATTTAAATACTCTACAACTGGAGATACAATCTGTGACGAGCAGCATCCGGTTATCTTAGAGTCCATGGAATTCCCAGAGCCAGTTATCGAGCTCGCTATCGAGCCTAAGACAAAAGCTTCTCAGGGTAAACTTGGAGAATCTCTTGCAAAACTTGCAGAAGAAGATCCGACATTCCGTGCGCATACAAATCAGGAAACTGGTCAGACAATCATTGCTGGTATGGGTGAGCTTCACCTTGAGATCATCGTAGACAGACTTCTGCGTGAATTCAAAGTAGAAGCAAACGTAGGTGCTCCACAGGTTGCTTACAAAGAATCCATCACAAAAGCAGTGGATATCGACAGCAAATATGCAAAACAGTCCGGTGGACGTGGACAGTACGGACACTGTAAAGTTAAATTCGAGCCAATGGATGTCAACGGTGAGGAAGTATACAAATTTGAATCTACTGTTGTCGGTGGTGCAATTCCGAAAGAATACATCCCAGCAGTTGGCGAAGGTATCGAAGAGGCAATGAAATCTGGTATCCTTGGAGGATTCCCGGTTGTCGGTGTACACGCAAATGTATACGATGGTTCTTACCATGAAGTCGATTCCAATGAAATGGCATTCCACATTGCCGGATCTCTGGCATTCAAGGATGCTATGAAACAGGCTTCTCCTGTACTTCTTGAGCCAATCATGAAGGTAGAGGTAACAATGCCTGAGGAATACATGGGAGATATCATTGGAGATATCAACTCCCGTCGTGGACGTATTGAAGGTATGGATGACCTTGGTGGTGGTAAGATCGTTCGTGCATTCGTTCCATTGTCCGAAATGTTTGGATATTCTACAGACCTTCGTTCCAGAACACAGGGACGTGGTAACTACTCTATGTTCTTCGAAAGCTATGAGCAGGTACCGAAGTCTGTACAGGAAAAAGTATTATCCAATAAAAATGCGTAAAAATCGCAAAAATGCTTGCTATTCGGCTGATTTTGAAATATAATCAGAATTAGCCGATTTAAAAGCGAAACCAATAAAATTGCCGTTTCAGGCGACAGATTTAAGGAGGATATTCAAAATGGCTAAAGCTAAATTTGAAAGAACAAAACCACATGCTAATATTGGTACTATCGGTCACGTTGACCATGGTAAAACAACATTAACAGCTGCTATTACAAAAACTCTTTCTGTAAGAGTAGAAGGAAACGCAGCAGTTGATTTCGAAAACATCGACAAAGCTCCAGAAGAGAGAGAGCGTGGAATCACAATCTCTACAGCTCACGTTGAGTACGAAACAGAGAAACGTCACTATGCACACGTTGACTGCCCAGGACATGCTGACTATGTAAAGAACATGATCACAGGTGCTGCTCAGATGGACGGAGCTATCCTTGTTGTAGCTGCTACTGACGGAGTTATGGCTCAGACAAAAGAGCACATCCTTCTGTCTCGTCAGGTAGGTGTACCTTACATCGTAGTATTCATGAACAAATGTGACATGGTAGACGATGAAGAACTTCTTGAATTAGTAGAAATGGAAATCCGTGAACTCCTGAACGAGTACGAATTCCCAGGAGATGACACTCCAGTTATCCAGGGATCTGCTCTGAAAGCTCTTGAAGATCCAAACGGAGAGTGGGGAGATAAGATCATGGAACTTATGGACGCTGTTGATGAGTGGATTCCAGACCCACAGCGTGACACTGACAAACCATTCCTGATGCCAGTAGAGGACGTATTCTCTATCACAGGACGTGGTACAGTTGCTACAGGTAGAGTTGAGCGTGGTGTTCTTCACGTATCTGACGAAGTTGAAATCGTTGGTATCCACGAAGACGTTAAGAAAACAGTTGTTACAGGAATCGAAATGTTCCGTAAACTTCTTGACGAAGCACAGGCTGGAGACAACATCGGAGCTCTGCTTCGTGGTGTTCAGAGAACAGAAATCGAAAGAGGACAGGTTCTCATCAAACCAGGCAGCGTAACATGCCACAAAAAATTCACAGCTCAGGTTTACGTTCTGACAAAAGATGAAGGTGGACGTCATACACCATTCTTCAACAACTACAGACCACAGTTCTACTTCAGAACAACTGACGTAACAGGTGTTTGCGAGCTTCCAGAAGGAACAGAAATGTGCATGCCTGGAGATCACGTAACAATGACAGTTGAACTGATCCACCCAGTAGCTATGGAAGAGGGTCTTGGATTCGCTATCCGTGAAGGTGGACGTACTGTAGGATCAGGACGTGTTGCTACAATCATCGAGTAATCACTGATTAATATATATTGAGTACCGCAAGGTACATTGTGTCCAAACGTAAGATACCCCGGAACCGCAAGGTTTCCGGGGTTTTTCTGTATTCTAAGAAAAGAATTGTTCGTAAATTTATCAGATTAGAAATAGCGAAACATTTATCAGTAAAATGAAATACGGATAAATTTAAAATTGAAAAATCAGACCAGCGGTGCCAAAACGGTGCCAAAAAAGAAACTCCTGAGAATGTTTGCTATTCACAGGAGTAATTTTTCTACCAACCTTTGATCTGTTTAATCTGTTCAGCACGTTCCGGATCACGATGATATTGCAGTTTCAGACGGATCGTTTCCACAACTTCCTGTCTGGCTTCATCATCAAGCTGATAGAACGATGTGAGCAGATTATCTACATCAGGCATACTGTTCTTACCGAAAAGATACATCAACGGGTACATAGAATTTTTTTAAATAAGTCTTTACACGGCTTGCGTCTAATGCTCCGTTCAAACCGTCTGGAAGTGTAGGATAAATCTCTTCTTCCTTAATTGTGCCAGAAAATGGACTGGCAGAACATATCTCATTCACATCAATTTGTAATTCATTTGCAAGTCTTAAAGCAAAATCAAATCGAATATTGGAATCTTTTTGAATAATTGAATATAAGGTTGTGGCGCTGATTCCGGTTGCCTTTGCAATTTTACGGACATTTGTGCCTTTTTCATCAAGATATTTCTTTAAATTTTTACCGTCACCCATAGAATCCTCCTTTTTCATATATTGCAAAATTACGAAAAACATAAATCTATAGAATATCATAGCACAGACCTGGAATAAAATAAAGAGAAAATAATATACGAAATTCGTAAAAATATGTTTACGAAATATTGACAATGAAATAAATACATGATATTATCAATTTACGAAAATCGTACAGATATAGAAATACAGTAAACGTATTCTGTATCTGGAGAGGAAAGGAGGATGCAGTATGGCAAGCTACAATTATATGATGAGTGCTGATGAAGTGGCACAGGAATTAAACTGCTCAAAATCTTATGCTTACAAACTGGTGAAAGCTATGAATAAGGAGCTGGCTGCACAGGGATATATTACGATGGCTGGAAGAATACCAAAGGCGTTTTGGGCAAAAAAGATGTATGGCTATGAAATAGCAGGAAATTAAGGAGGATCAATATGGCTTACAGAGAAAAAGACACAAAAAAATGGACAGCCCAGTGGTTTGAGACAAATGTTATGGGTGAGAAGAAAAAACGCAGAAAGCGTGGATTTGAAACAAAGCGAGAAGCATTGGAGTTTGAACGAAGTAAAAAGTTGAGCACTGAGCGAAGTATGGATATGAAACTGAGCGATTTTATTGAGATTTATTTTTCAGATAAACAGAATGACCTAAAAGATCGAACAATCAAAAATAAAAGATATATGATGCAACAGCATATCGTTCCATACTTTGGAAATCAGATGATGAGTGAGATCAAGGCTTCACAGATTATTCAGTGGCAGAATGAAATTCAGAAAAAAGGATATTCAGATTCTTATCTGAGAATGATTCAGAATCAGTTGACCAGTCTGTTTACACATGCAGCTAAAATCTATGATCTGCCGGTTAATCCATGCAAGAAAGTGAAACGAATGGGAAATTCGGATTCGAGAAGTTTGAACTTCTGGACACTGGACGACTACAAACAGTTTATACAGACAATGGAGCCAGGAACAAGATATTATCTTATGTTTGAGATGTTGTTCTGGACTGGGTGCAGGATCGGGGAGCTGCTTGCGATTACAAAAGCTGATATCAATTTTGAAAAGAATCAGCTTAGTATCAATAAGACTTATTATCGAACAGGAATGCACGATATTATCACAGAACCAAAAACAAAACAGTCCTTTCGGACAATCGAAATTCCAGAATTCCTGAAAGAGGAAATTAAGGAATTTGTAGATGGTCACTACGGAATGCCGGATACGGAAAGATTGTTTCCAGTTGTTCAGGAAGCGGTACAGCATAAAATGAAACGGCAGATTGAGCTGGCAGGAGTGAAGAAAATTCGAGTGCATGATATCAGGCACAGCCATGTGGCTTATCTTATTGAGAAAGGTGTGGAACCGTTATTGATTCGGGACAGATTAGGTCATAAAGATATTCGTATCACATTGAACACTTATGGACATCTTTATCCAAATCAGCAGAGGAAGATTGCAAATCTGCTGGATAATGAAAATGCAGTTACCGGATTGGGAGAAGAAAGAGATGAATGTTGAAAAGGCAAAAGAAAAAGCCCAGATAAATAATCTGAGCAAGTTCTCTGATAATCAGATTCACTGATATACCATCTTGGCAGATTCAGTATATCACGAATTGAATGATACAACAATTCCCGAATATCTGTTCATCAGAGACTTGCCCGGAGGGGCAGGAGGAGATGATGAAATAAATATGAATGAAAAAAATAAAATTGAGAATTGCAGAACAGAACCAAAACTGAAACTGATCAACATGGATTCAGTAGAGGTTGAGCAGATAGAATGGTTGCTTTATCCGTTTATTCCTTATGGAAAAGTGACCATTATACAGGGGGATCCTGGAGAAGGAAAGACAACGATGGTACTTCAGATTATTGCAAAACTGACCAGAGGAGAGCCGATTCTTCCTGTTACTGATACAACGAAAACAAAAGAAAAAAGAAGCGATGAAGTCAATGGCGAGAATGTGGATTTAGATCCCGAAGACAATATGCAGGAACAGTCTTCTGTATCACCTGTAAATGTGATTTATCAGACAGCAGAAGATGGTCTTGGAGATACTATCAAACCCAGATTACTTGCTGCAGGTGCAGATTGTTCAAAGGTGCTGGTGATTGATGACAGCGATCAGCCACTGACGATGGCAGATGTTCGCTTGGAAGAAGCAATCGTGCAGACAAAAGCAAAAATGGTTGTTCTTGATCCGATACAGGGATTCCTGGGAGCAGACGTAGACATGCACCGGGCAAATGAGATCAGGCCATTGATGAAGCGTGTCGCAGTGCTGGCAGAAAAATATCACTGTGCAGTCATTTTAATCGGTCATATGAACAAAAACAGCAACGGCAAATCTTCTTATCGAGGACTTGGCTCCATTGATTTTCAGGCTGCTGCAAGAAGTGTCCTGATTGTCGGGCGAGTGAAAGATGAACCGGAAGTAAGAGTGGTATGTCATACGAAGAGTTCTCTTGCACCGGAAGGAACGTCCATTGCATTCAGGCTGGATAAGAATAATGGATTTGAATGGATTGGAGAATATGATATCAGTGCCGATGAACTTTTGAATGGAGATGGCAGAGGACAGAAAAGCCAGACGGCAAAAAAATTTCTTCTTGAAATTCTGGCAAACGGAGGAATGACTCAAAAGAAAATTGCAGAAGAAGCAGAAGCCAGAGGAATCAAAAGTAAAACGCTATGGAACGCCAAACGGGAACTTGAAATTGATTCCGTAAAACGTGGAAAGCAATGGTATTGGATGTTGCCAGAATAAAAATGGAAGATGGCAAGATTACCATTTCTTAAGAAGAGGGAATCTTGCCACCTTGAAAGGAGAACAGATGCAAAATAGAAATGTACAGATACCATACGAGTTATTCTTTCAGCTCCTCCAATATTTTTTGATGGATAACTACGATGGTGAAGAAATAATCCGGTTGGGGTTGGAGAAGAAACTGGATGCAATGGTGAATCGTGAAGTGTACAGCAAATCCAAAACAGCACCAACGGAAGAAGAAAGAGAAAAGTTCAGGCAGGAATATCTGGATAGACGGGGAATACCGGAGAACTTTCGATGGTAAAGGTTCTTTCTGATTGCTTTTATTACAGGAGCGTGTCACGCACCTGTAGATAGCAGACAAGGAGAAAGCCGGTAAGGTGTAGTCGGGAGTTTTTGGATGGATATAAGGTTGCTATAAATTGATAGTTGTAGGTAATTGCGAAACAAGTTCGCAATCCTGACTAAAAAGCGGTAAGAATCCTGCAACGCAGGATTCTTAAGATGAAAAATAGGTACTTCTAAATTTGAACATGACTAAAAGACTTCCCAGATAAACTGCGAAGAAAAGATTGTATGCATATTAATAATCAGGCAATCAAAGGCTTCAAACTCCGGATGTATTGGTATTGATGAATCTTATCAGCGACAAGCACAGTAACAAGCTGGGTAATTCCTGCAAGCAGTAAATCAGCATGAAGTGTTTTCTCATTCTGTGTTTTACGATCTGCAATGCAGAAACTATCTTTGAAATGGTTGATTGACTTTTCAACATTTACACGGATCTTGTAAGTATCCTCCCATTCCTGTGAGCCACGTTCTACACCAGGATAGGCACGAAGGTTCTTTTCAGGATAAATGTAGATCATTCGTCCGCAGGAAGAAGATGTACATGGATTGTCACAATGACATACGCGATGTTTTGACTTGTCGGCAGGATTGTATTCCCATTTCATTTTTGGACATACAAACTTCATGGTAGGAAGTTTGCTCCGCAAATGGGATCTGCTTCCTTCACGCCGCATCGGAAGTGATGGATCGTGAGGACAGCAGGGAATACCGTTTTTATTGACAGTATAGTCGGTTCCTTCCACAGAAAGCTTTGTTTTTAAAGGGATAAAAGCTTTTTGAAAGCCAATTTCTTCAAAGAGGGATTTGTAAATGTTAATGGCATCAAACGCAGCATCTCAAAGAAACGTCTTTGAATTTATTAAAGGATGTTTCTGGAAAAAGTCAATTAAAACTGGAAGAAGTGCTTTCGAATCGGCAAGGGATTTATCCTCATCCGGTGAATCTGATTTCTTCCCTACAACGATATCAGGATGTTTTTTTAGAAAGTCCTTGTTGTAGAAAGTGATGTCACGAACAATACCAAGCCCGTTCGTAATAATGCCAAATTTATAGGCGTAACAGAAATGTCCATTGATGTACATCTGCTGGATTGCCTGATTGGAAGCCGCATGAGTTGGCATAGAGCCATAAGCAGCTTTATAAGGATCATAGGAATCATCAAGGTTATGGGATTTTTTGAAAGCCTTTAGCTGCTTGATAATACGGTTGGCATATTTTGGGTTATTTTCTGTAACCCATGCTTCAATGCCAGAGGTATCAAAGATTGTCATGGAAGCAAGGGCAGGATCAAGACTTTGGCAGATCGGTTCGGTCAGATCAACAAGATGATCGAACATAGATTGTAAGTCCGATAAAAAATCCTGTTTGAAACGTGTAAATTTGGAAGCATCCGGAACAACATCAAAACCGCAGAAATCACGCAGTTCCTGGGAAAATTTCAAAAATACGATCAGGAGTGTGTCCGTCGGGATTGAGAAAATACGCTGGATAAGAAGTGCCTTAAGCATTGGATAAAGCTGATGTTTGCGAGGTCTTCCGGTACTGGCGTAAAAATGAGAAATAAAAGAAACAGGAACAATTTCATCAAGGTTAATGGCTTCATCAAGAAGCGAAAGGAACTGATATTTGTCGTTGTCGAATTTATTTTGACAATCTTCAAAAATTTCTGCCAAAGTGAGCTGTTTATATGTTATCATGTAGGTATATCTCCTTTAGGTGGATTGGTTAATTAGTTTCTAGGCAATTCTATTTTACCATAAACCTTGAGGAGATATTTTATTTTAACAACAAAAAAATGCCGTATTTATGCGGCTTTTGGCGTTTCGCAAACGCCTAAATTGATAGTTGTGAAGAAGGGAGAAAGATACAATGAAACAGGGAAGATTAGGATATAACAGCAGCAATGACAGATATGGTTTATTATCATCAGATTTATGGATTGATACAGGATTTCACTGTGGCGAAGGTCTGGAAGTTCTGCTTGATGATAAGTGGGTACGGACAAGAATGGAGATGAATCCGGCAAGAGAATGGTATCTGGTGGGGACACCGTACTGTGGCGATCTGGAATATGTACAGGCAAGAATACCGGAATAAGTCGGTGAGAATAGTGATGCAGAAGAAAGCCGAACAACGGGAGGAATAGCCCCGCAGGCGCAAGGGTACTTTTTGATGGACGGTATGGCTGTCGAAAGTGCTTTTGCGTTACTTTTGACAAAAGTAACAAAAGAGGGGCTTGTCCCCCGATACTTCTCGAACTACTAATGTTCGAGAAGGTTCCTAAATTATCGTATCCGGCGAAGATTCCTTTTTATGCTATTGCTGACAAATATACAAATTTATTTGCCATATCTGGCACAGGTTTTAGAAAGCGAGGTGAGGAACATGACGATGAAACGAACAATCAGCGGTATGATCGGGGCCGGTTCACTGGCTCATAACAGACGGGATTTTGTAGCAGAAAATGTAGATCCGGACAGAGTACAACTGAACATTTGTTATAAGAATGAGAATCTGAAAGAAGTTTATAAGGAACTGTTTGACGATGCTGTGGAGAGATACAATGTCGGAAAAAGAAAGGATCGGCAGATCGCAAACTATTATGAAAAGATCCGACAAGGTAAACAGGAGAAGTTGTTCCATGAAGTAATATTCCAGATTGGTAATCGTGAGGATATGGCTGTTGGAACAGAAGAAGGAGATCTGGCTGTAAAGGTACTGGATGTGTATGTAAAAGATTTCCAGAAACGGAATCCGACACTTCGGGTATTTAGTTGCTATCTGCATCAGGATGAGGCTACTCCACATCTCCATATTGACTTTATTCCTTATGTGACGGTCTGGAAAGGAAAAGGAATGGATACCAGAGTTTCACTGAAACAGGCATTAAAAAGTCTTGGATTTCAAGGTGGAAATAAGCATGATACGGAACTGAATCAGTGGATAAATCATGAAAAAGAAGTTCTGGCAGAGATTGCAAAGCAGTATGGAATTGAATGGGAACAGAAAGGTACTCATGAGGAACATCTGGATGTCTATAACTTCAAGAAAAAAGAACGGAAAAAGGAAGTACAGGAATTGGAGCAGGAGAAAGAGCATCTAACTGCTGAAAAAGAAGAATTAACAGCACAAATTGCAGAATCCAGAGCAGATATCCAGATTTTAAAAGACGATAAGGAACAGGCAATCAAGGCGAAGCAAGAAGCAGAACAAAAGGCAGGGAGCGCAGAAAAAGAACTAAAAAGCCTGGAAGATCGCAGAGAACAGCTACAACCGATTATGGATAGTGTGAGCAAAGAAATCAAAGAATATGGAACGGTTAAAATGTTACTGCCGGAGGCGGGCACGCTAGAACGGGCAGTAACCTATCGAGATAAAAAATTAAACCACTGTTTCTTTAAATAAAGAATAAGGTTGCTGTAATGGCGGCTCAGGTTAAAGAACTCACGAAAGAGGTGGAAGGTTGGAAGAGAAAATATCAAAAGGTGAAACAAAAATATAATGCTATTCAGAGAGAACTGGATGATATACGTAAAGATAATCAGAAATTGTCAGAAGAAAAAGATATATTACAAGGTGTTTCTGATAGGTATGATCGTGTTGTGCGTGTTCTTGGAATAGAAACTGTAGATACAGCAGTACAGCAGGATATTCAAAACGAGAAAGTCCTGGAAGAAAAGCGACGGATGGAACAAATGCCGAAGGGAAATATTCATGAAAGATTGGCATGGGGAATGAAAAAGAGCGAGATGGAGAATCAGCAGCGTAAGAAAACTAAATCAAAAAACAGAGAAATGGAGAGATAAGATTATGGAAAAACACATTTATGATGAAAAGAACGGATTAAGATATACTTTGCAAGGAGATTATTATTTGCCAGATTTGGCACTGAATGAAGAAGAACCGACATATGGAAAATATGGAATGTTACGAAAACAATTTCTGAAGGAACACAGATCAGCAAAATATCAATACTTGTTGTTGACTGGAAAGCTGACGGAACATCTGAATCAGATCGATCAGGAGAGCAGAGAACAGGTGGAAATGCTTATGGAACAGATGGCAGAAAAACAGGGTGTAACTGAAGAATTAAAGGTACGGAATCAGATGAAGTGGGTTAGGCTGATGAATAATATAAAAGCCAGTGCAGAAGAAATGGTGTTGAGAGAAACACTTTATATATAAGTATTGTTTGTAAAGGACTGAACAGGAAAAGCACAATACTATCCTGCTTATTAAGATTTATTTCACATCTCTTGATTTTTATTACGGTTACTGATATAGTTATTACAGTAACCGTAATAAGGAGGGGATGCTATGAGGGATAATGTGAAAAGTGGTGCACTCACAGAAGTGACATTCTATATTTTGCTTTCACTCTATTCACCTAAACACGGATATGCTGTCATGCAATTCATTGAAGAAAAAACAGGTGGGCGGCTTTCATTGGGAGCAGGTACTTTATATGGTGCATTAAATTCAATGCAGGAAAAGGGATGGATTGAGCTTTTCGGAGATAGTGAAGGTAGAAAAAAAGAGTATCTTATCACTGTAAAAGGAAAGGAGATAGCTGAAAAAGAACTTATCAGACTTCGTGAACTTGTAGGCATTGCAAGCGGAATTGTAGGAGGTACACTATGAGTAAAAAGTGTTATCGTTTTTTTGGTGGGCTATTGACGGTACAGAAAAACTGGCTGAATAAGATGGCTGAAAAAGGTTATCGCCTTATTCGAACGGGGAAATTACTCTATGAATTTGAAAAATGTAAGCCAGGTCAAGTTCAATATTGCGTGGAGTTTATAGGACAAAAATCAAAAGCTAATGCTGAAGATTACCATGATTTCTTGGAAGAAATGGGATATTCCGTATTCTATAAAAATATCAATCTTAATTATTCTGTTGGCAAAGTTCGCTGGCGTCCGTGGGCTGAAATTGGCGGTCGTATTGCAACAAACACTACAACATTTAACAGGGAATTGCTGATTGTAGAAAAAGAAAATGATGGAAAACCTTTTGAACTTCATACGTCCTATGAAGATAGGGCAAATTATTACAGTAATTTGCGAAATCCCTGGCTTTTATTAATGCTTATGCTCGCAGCATTTGCTACCGTAAATCGGTCTGTTATTTTAGGCATAATTGCTGTGATTTTTCTAATTCCTGTCATTATATACCAGTTGCAAATTATGAAAAATAGGCATGAAGCGAAGATGAAGGAGTGGTGATTCAGGATAACAAGGTTGGTTTAACTGATGCAATGTAATACACTGTCGTTTGAGGGTTAGTAGCCCGTTCTTAAATTTGTGGGCAGTTTGTTGCTGATGATATAAATATTAGAGAAAATTAATTGAAAGTTAAAAAAAACGAAAGATAATAAGTAAACAAAGGCTCAATTGTAAACATGTATTGGGAACGCTATAATGGAAATAAGGACAGGAGGTGTGAACAATGCGTATTGGATGAGCAGATGAAAAAAACTATCGAAAAACTGCGGGATTAACACAAGAACAGGTGGCAAATTATCTGGGTGTTTCTACTCCAGCGGTAAATAAATGGGAAAAGGGAAATACATATCCCGATATCTCATTACTTCCAGCTTTGGCACGACTATTGAAAATTGATATGAATGAATTGTTTTCGTTTCATGAAGAATTGACAGAAAAAGAGATTGGACAATTTGTGAATGAACTTTCGGAAGTTTCATTGGACAGCTTTACAGAGGCTTTCGAGATGGCATCTCGTAAAATACAGGAGTATCCTCATTGCGACTTATTAATATATACGATCGCAACCGTTCTGAACGGATCTTTGACTTTGTCAGATCTTAATGACGAAGAACGAATGGAATATAATACAGCTATTATTGAGTGGCTGGAACGAACAGCAGATAGTCAGGATGAAAGAGTGAGAAATTCAAGCGTTTTATACTTGCAACAAAATATGTCCAAATGGAGAAATATGAAGAAGCAAATGCCCTTTTGGAAAAAAATTCCTGATACTGTAATTGATGCAACGATTATGAAAACAAGTGTATTAGCACATCAGGAAGGAACAGACACTGCTGCGTTATTCCTGGAGGGGAAACTGCTACAGGCAGTTGTCAATATTCAAAGCTACTTGTATAAGTTAATTGAAATGGAAGAAGAAACAGGAAATCATGATAAAGCAGAGAGAATTGCTGAGATTACAGATCACATGATATCGTTGTTTGGACTATGGAATTACGGCAACACAGTGCCATATCTGCTGATTGCTGGATATCGAAAAGATGTAGAAAAATGTATCCAGTTAATTAAGCGATTATTAAGTGAATCACAGAAGCCTTGGAATATGACACAATCCCCTTTGTATTACAGGTATGAAGATACTGCACAGGGAAAAGCTTTTTCGGGAGTTGGAAAAAAATTTTGTTCGTGAATTATATTCGGAAATTGAAAATAAGAAAGAGTATGAATTCTTGAGAGGGAATAAGGAACTCGAATCAATTTTTGAGGAACACTTGAAATAGGTTGTAAAAATGTATGGAAATAGATATAGTTGAGAAAGAAGAAAATTTTTGACATTTCCACAGATGCGTGCTAATATGATTATAGAAAAAGAGTGCTACCGATAGACGGTTAGTCCGTTTTACTATTTAGAATATCATCAAAGATAACCGCTTAGTTTACCAGACCAGGGCGGTTATTTTTGTGGTTTATGATTATCTTTGCCTAATGTATATCCGATACTAAAGCAGGTTAAGCCGAAGCTCACTACTGCTATGAAGTCAATAATACTCATTGGCTTAGCCCTCCTTTCCACTGGATTCCTTTACAGGTTTCTATGTAATCAGAGGGTCACAGTCCCTCTGGAGAAGGACTAACCGCCTACCGTTATGGTAGCACCCATGTTTCGATTATAACAGTTAAAAATTACCGGTGCAATATAAAGTTGGTAGAGAAGCACGACAAACGTATGAGTAAATAAATTGTGAACATCCCTTTTTTCTGATAAACTAAAGAGAAAAGAGGTGTTTCTTTATGAAAGAATTGTTAGAGTGGATGGAATATATTGAGGATAAACGTCAGCAAAGAAAAGTGCG
>ENA-OQCW01000884-OQCW01000884.1-human-gut-metagenome-genome-assembly--contig:-NODE-884-length-14264-cov-4.140765_pt1 | contig 14264 bp, 16 predicted proteins | sample MGYA00242767_ERZ504593 | MGnify/ENA primary metagenome ERZ504593 (study PRJEB26092, sample SAMD00036307) | human gut metagenome | host: Homo sapiens | study: EMG produced TPA metagenomics assembly of... | reverse complement strand
TTTTCCAGATAAAGTTTCCACATGGAAGGACGTTTGGGAGGTGTCAAGAGGTTATTCCCATACTTCTCTCTACTGATAAGGACTTCTTTGTCCGAAAGCCCTGTTAGGGCTGTTTCCTGTTTTTTTTTGTGCCATACGGCTTAGCAAAATTAATTAATGGTGCACAAAAATACAATTTATATCCTTACGAATAAGGGAATTAAATCTTTTTATCAAAATTTGGGCGCTAAATCTTGCAAGTTTCAGGAGAATATACTACTTTTGCATCTGCTAACAAGAAATTGTGAGCACGGACTTGTAGCTCAGTTGGTTAGAGCAACAGACTCATAATCTGGAGGTCCCTGGTTCAAGCCCAGGCTGGTCCACTTTGAAAATCAAGCACTTACAGAGTTTCTGTAGGTGCTTTTTCTTTTACAGGTGACCTTCAGGTGACCTTTTTGAAGCGAAACTCTGCAAGAGTGACCTTTTGAAATTGCATGGGATTGCAGAGAATTTTTATAGATTTTTATCCTATGGTGAACTTGACACTGCGGAATGTGATGCACATTTTAGGCTGAAATAGGATTTCCCACTAAGCATATTTGTAAGTCGTTGAAAACATATTTGGTATGGGAATGACCAATCTGCAAGCTTTCCAGTCTGTCCGTTTTCATTCGTATATTCCATTTTGGTAGTCGCGCAAATATTGCGTAAAAGTCTTTCCAGTTTCACGTTTAAAGAAACGCATCAGATGACTCGGGTCGGAGAAATGAAACTCTTCGGCCAGCTGGTTCACGTTTCGGTTAGCAAACAGTAACTCATTCTTCAATTCTTCCAACAGACGCTGCTTGAGCAGATGATTGGCAGATACGCCGAATTGACTCATCACGGAACTGTTTAACGTAATACGGCTCACACGGAGCATATCCGCATATTCCTGCACCCGCTGTTTCGTACGGATATTCTTTTCCAGCAAGTCCTTAAACTGGAATGCGTAATTGTTTTTAGGTACATCAATCGGTAAATGATAAGTGGCGGCATACGCCCGGTTGATAATAACCAATAAGTAGTAAAGCACAGATACAATGAGATTATAAGTATCGGCAACAGGATGCAGAAGCTCCTGCTTTATGATTCCTAAAAGACGAATATACTCCGCCATGCTTTCCGGCGAAGCAAACAGATAGGGAGGCGTGTCGGTCTGATAATAATACAGCAAGCGGTACACAAAAAACTTGTCCGCTATGAATGTGCGCATAAAATCCTCGCGGAATATAAGAAAAGAGTAATCCAATTCTGCTTCATCCACGTGCCATTCCTGCTGCTGATGCGGCGAGAGGAGCAATACCATATTGGCATGCAATTCAAATTTGCGGAAATTCAGCAGCAGATACCCATTGGCCTTACGAAAAAAATAGAAGCTAAAAAATCTGTTTTAAACACCTGATTTTACCGTCAGTACACCACATACATCGCTACTGTGGCCTGAGTTGATATAAAAGTCCACACCACAGCGTGTCTTGCTAAATGGAACGCTGACCAGACGTTCGGGGTTGACGATTTATCCATAGATTTCGATTTTTTGGGGCAAATATACTAATTTTTTATTTATCAAAATGGCATATATTCCTGATTTTTAAGGCATAATGCATCCGAATTTTTTTACCGAACTTTGCGGCTATAATCAATGCAATAAATTATGATGGAAGCAAAAAGTAACAATTCGATTGATCCGTAATGCAACATTGCGAATTCATTATGCAGGAAAAGAGATACTTGTTGACCCCATGCTTGCCGGAAAAGGCACTTTACAGTCGGCTCTAGGTGTGTATAATACCCCAAGAGTACACCTCACGATGCCGATGAATGAAATTGCGGACGGTCTGGATATGGTATTGCTGACACACAACCATATTGACCATTACGACCCGACAGTGAAACAATATTTAGCTAAGAACATCTTGTTCCTGACACAACCGCATGATAAAGAGAGTATTACACAGGATGGTTTTATAAATGTAGAAAGCATTGAAAAAGACAAAACCATTGGAGATTTGACTATTCATCGCATCCAAGGGCACCATGGCTTTGGACAGATTGGAGAAATGATGGGGCCCGTATCCGGCTATGTGCTTACCGCGTCAGGTTTCCCTACCGTATATATAATGAGTGACTGCAAGTGGGAGGAGTGTATCCGTCAGACCATAGAACAGTTTTCTCCCGATTACATCATAGTGAACAGTGGAGGTGCAATATTCCCTGAATTTTCTCGAACAGAAGGTTCTATTATTCCCGACGAACAGGAAGTTATGACCATGCTTGATGAACTTCCTGCTCACATCAAACTAATAGCAGTCCACATGGAAGCTACTGATCATGGGCAGACCACACGCGCAATTCTGCGTAACGAAGCCATGCATCACGAAATAGAAATGAGTCGCCTGATTATTCCTGAAGATGGAGAAACAATAATATTATGAGCGACTTCTCTGATTGGGAAACAGCCTGAAAAGAGGGTTACGAATGGATTGTTATAGGAACGGAAACAGGCAAAAGGAAAGGGAAAGTAGATACCAATTCTGAATGAGTACGTCATATTGTAGAACAGGCGAAAAGAAATCATATTTTGGTATTTATGAAAGAATACCTTTTGCCTATAATGAGAGAATACCGAATGATTCAAGAACTACCAAAACAATTTATAGAAAAAATATGGAAAAGGAAATAATCAGAGAAATAGATGTACAGAATGTCATGACTAAATCCTCATTACCAGTAGGGGGCTTCTCAGTCAATCCTTATGTAGGTTGTCCTCATGCTTGTAAGTACTGTTATGCTTCATTCATGAAACGTTTTACAGGGCATACAGAGCCTTGGGGTACGTTTCTAGATGTAAAGCACTGGAAACCTATTGATAATCCGCATAAATATGATGGACAACGGATTGTTATCGGTTCTGTAACAGACGGATACCATCCGTATGAAGAAGATTTTTGCAGAACCCGTAAACTGCTGGAAGAGTTAAAAGGCACTAATGCTGAAATCATGATTTGTACTAAGTCAGATTTGGTTTTGCGTGATATTGATTTACTTAAAGGCTTTCAGAAAGTGACAGTATCTTGGTCAGTTAACACACTCGATGAACAATTCAGATGTGATATGGATCGTGCCGTAAGCATTGAGCGAAGACTTAAAGCCATGAAACAGATTTATAATGCAGGCATACGCACCGTGTGTTTTATTTCACCGATTTTTCCAGGAATTACAGATGTGAAAGCTATCGTTAATAGGGTAAAAGATTATGCAGATTTGATATGGCTGGAAAATCTGAATCTTCGTGGACAATTTAAGAGAGACATCATGGGTTATATACGGGAAAAGCATCCGGAGCTTGTAGCCTTGTATGATGATACCTACAACAAGAAACGAAAAGATTACTGGCAGGTCTTGGAACAGGAAATAGCTGCGTTTGCTCAAGCGGAAGGTTATCCTTATCGTATAAACGGTTTACCATACGGGCGCTCTCAAAAAGGAAAACCTGTTATAGTAAACTATTTCTATCATGAAAAAATTAGGCTAAAAAAATAGGATCATTTGATTGATTTGATAAATTCACTGATAGCCTGTCTTGTCATTTGTTTGAAAAAACGCATCAGGTGGTTAGGCTCAAAGAAAAGCAAACGATACGCCGTCTCTTTAACTGACAATATAGAAAATAAGAGATCGCTTTTTCCCTCTTGCAATAGACGCTGTTTCAGCAAAAGAACGGAAGATAAGTCAAATTCACGCATAACGGTAGTGTAAACTGAACTGTGTCACGGCTCTGTTTACACTACCGAATTTCTCCATGATTGAAAGTATTCCTCCAAAAGGAGTGAGTTTCTCGGATTTTATTTGTACTTTTGCCATGTCTTGTTGACTTTTTATCGTCTTTGGTATTGCAACACTATGATAGGTGAAATTTCTGATATAGCAATATCCTGAGCAACTTATTGTTGCTCAGGATATTATAAATAACGTTAAACTAAATAGTTGCGGAATTAAGGTCCAATACATAAAAAATCGAAATAATGACATTCATAAAAAAAAGCATCTTGTTTTTGAGTTTGATTAGTGTAGTCTCATGTTCAGCAGAGGAAACACCGTCAGCACCTCCCATCTCCGATATTACCATTGATAATTTTCCTATTATCGATGGGTCAGATTCAACAGACCCATTGAGAACAATTCTTATGTGTAAGATTCTTGGGTTTAATTATAAATGGGAACGTCGCCCATTCACTCAAGAACCTGGAGCTGATATTAAAATGATAGTTCCAGAATATACCTGTTCTGAAGATGAACGAATCTATTTGAGCACTCACTGTCTAAAACAGTCAAATACACATATGTCTTTCATGAATCTGATAGATGATAAGGTTGAAATGGTTATCGCGGCAAGGTTAATCTCAAGGGATGAAAAGGTTTATGCTGAAGAAAATGGGGTAACTCTTATTGGAAAACCGATTGCCAAAGACGCGTTGACTTTTATGGTTAATCCTTTGAATCCCGTAAACAATCTTTCAATCAGCCAACTTCAAAGAATATATACTGGAGAAATAACGAACTGGAAAGAAGTCGGTGGGAACGATGAAGAAATCAATCCGTTTGTTCGTAACCGTAATTCAGGGAGTCAAGAGAAATTCGAGACACTTGTAATGGATGGCTTGACTATTGGAGATTTTCCCGAATTACAAGTTGGCCTCACGATGATGTCTCCGTACTATCAACTTGAGGAAGATAAACAAGGGATTGGTTATTCTCCTTTTTACTATTATAGTGTAATAGTTGACAATGGAAGTACAAGAGCCATTGGTATTAATGGAGTGGAAATGACGAAGGAAAATATCATATCCAATACATATCCATATACTACAGAAGTCTATGCGGCTGTTCGTTCAGATATAGACCGTAATTCAACTGCATATAAGCTATTTGAGTTTCTTACTACAGCAGAAGGGCAGAATATTGTAAATGAAAGTGGATATGTACCGTTGGACAAAGCTTCCAGTGTGAGAAGCATATATGGGGCGAATGATATCACCTTATCTACCATATACACAGACCTTCAAGGAATATCTCATAAAACAAGACAAAAAGGTATAATGATAAAGACTGATGTATATAGGGATGGTAAAAAACATAGTACAAAAATCTTAGCTGAGTAAGTTCCATTTTAAGGAATCATGATTAACCGTCATATGCTGATTCCACCTCGACCTCTCTCAATCTTCCAATCATACTTCCCCTCTGCGACATCGTCAACCTCATTGAGTGTATGGCGATGTTTTGTTTCGTCAAAAGGCTGTTGGCTTTCCGCATTATGACAGACCACGCACCTACCGCAACTATTATCATGGACTTATGAAGCGTCTCGACATACCTCGACTGACACGGACTGCGCCACAGCTTTGCAACACGCTGCATTGAAAGCAACTGTGACTACAAGACAGTAAGTGTATTGCTCGGTCATGCCAACATTAGAACAACCCTTAATCTCTATGTTCACCCGAACATGGGGCAGAAGAAAAAGTGCATCACCAGGATGTTCAAGTCTCTTGGGAAATAGGGAAGAAAAGTAGCATAGGCTATAAAAGGCAAAAGGATGAGGTGACTCCACATCACCCCATCCTCAGCTTACTTGTCTATGTATGATGCGACAAGATAAACAATCGAAATGCTTGTATAAAGGAAACACGGCAAAAAAATCCAAAGCAAAGCCTTTACCCAACCATTTGACACACACACTCATCTGACATCATATTAGACATATCATAGAAATGTCGAGTGAGGATTTCTTTGTTCTCCTTTCGGTGGTCTTCAAGAAGTTTGGACTCGTTTTCAATGAGTTTCTTCCTGTTGTTGATTGCCTGTTCCATGTCGGCATCATCTAACATTTAGCCTTGAATTTTATATCTCTCACTTTTGCAATAAATGCTATCAATGGCTTTTGTAACAGTCGTCCGCTTTATCGGTGACTTATTCAAGTTTTCCTTGGCTTCCTGCAAAGAACCAGTTGCCGTTTCAAGACTTGATTTTGCCGAAGCCAACGTATTGCCAGCATCCTTGTAGGCTTGAAGCTGTTGGTCAAACTTATCCGAAGCCTTATCCGTTTCGATATTCTTGTCAATCGTGTTCTCGAAAGAACCGAAATCCATATCTGAGATTTACTTTTACCTATTGGCATAGTTTCAATGCTTTTGGTTGAACATTCGATTATCTGCCATATCCTTGCTTCTTGCGAGGTCTGCACAGTCGATTAGCCATCATAGCGCAGCGATGCGCCCAAGACAGTTCATCCTCGTCCTTGTCTCGTCCCCAACCAGAGGTTGCACCACCTCCGCCACCGCCAGACTGGGCGGCAATGGTTGTGGCAGCATCAATGTACTCAGCAAAGAGAAGAATGGCGGTCTTCTGCGCATCGCCTATCTTGGCAAACACATTGTCGGCATCCAAAGCTATATTCTTGTCGATGACATCCAGACAATTCTGAGGAATATCAACATGATAATGATGAAACTCGTCCATATAAAAGTCGAAGTGACGTATCTTTGGAGTGTTGTCCGCTGTTGGCATTGGTGTTGCTGTTGTTCTGTCATTAGGCTGTTGGGGATTCTTTGTTGGAGCAGAAACTGGTTCCTCCAATTCTTGATGATGCAGTTTTGCCCAAGTGCCTTCAATCTTTGAGGGCATCAGACAACGACCTTTGCCAAGTTCCGAGGACTTATAAATGGAGTTACCACGCTTGATGGCATAGCCACGCACTTGTCCTTTATTGTCAGATTGTAGTTTGACATCATATCCCATTTGCGTGAGGCATTTTGTGTATAGTCCCCAATCAAAGTACGACATCTTAGCCAAAACGGAAAGGCAATCATTGGTTATCGCTTCCTTATTTTGGCGGCTCACTTCTTGTGCATCTTTCCAACCACGCTGTTGCCCAACCTTGGCGGCAGCAGCCATCGCTCTCTCATAGATATAATGGGCATCATTCACATTGCCCCTTATGTCTATGCGGTTCGCATCAATGTGAAGGTGCATAATGCCACTCTTGCTGTCACGATGGAGCGCAACTACATACTGGCTGTCTTTGAGATTGGTTGCCTTTGCACTTTTGCGCTTCGACTTGGCTGAAAGGTCAACTGCATCAAACTCACGGATAAAGTCATCCGCCAACCTCTGCCAGTCCTTCATCGTCCAACCTTGCGTTTCTTCCGAGGTTGGGGAAACTTCAATACGTATCATGTTCCGTTTGAGCGGATGATAACGGTTTAACTTGTCCTCAAACTTCTTCTGCAAGGCAAGCATCCTTGCCCACATAGCAGTTGGGGAAATATCATCGGGCAAGAGATTGGTCTTTACAATCTCTGCCTTGTCCTTATCTACTGAGTAACGTATGGCATTTGCGCCATGACTTATTACCTTTGCTTTTGCTATCATATATGTCGTATGTTCTATTGTGTTAAGTATTTCTCTATCTCAATCATGCGGTTCAAGATCACCTCTGCGCTTGTTCTCCATCGTTTCATAAAGATTTCGCTACGGAGAATGTTCTCACGTTCCGTTAGCGGACGACCTTTGAGGAAGCCGAACAATTTCTGTATATCGCCCCTGGCATCCGATAGGCTGTTCAAAGCCTCCATTTCTTTGTCAGTCAAGCGTTGTTTGGGATATTTGCCCTCCAACCGCTTGCGTGCGTATGCGCTTGTGGTCAGTCCGCAAAGGGCTGCATATTCCGCTATCTCCTTATGAAGCTGTGGCGTAAGCCTTACTATCAGTCGGCTCGTGTATTTCGGTGCTTCCTTTTCTATATTTTTCTTATTCATACCAAGTATTGCTTCTATAAAATGTGTGCAACCCAATGCGAGCTTGCGAGCGTTCAAGAAGTCCATTGGCATACGGACAAAATGAAGTGCGTTTGTATGACATTGGTATTTCTTGCATAGCACTGCTATCAGAGTTTACGCACAAGCACGCTATGCACTGCGGTTGCACATGTTCACAGACTTGTTGTATAACGGTTTTCAAATTACCCAAGCAACAGCAATTGTGGGGCATCCTCCGCTTCCATCTGTTCCTTGAAGAATTGCCTTCTGGCTTCCGCCTCCAGTTCCATGTCAGAGACGCTTGGCTGTGGATCATCTTCCTTCTCGCCATTATCGCCATTTCCTGAAGTTAGGGAAGAAAAGCAACTGTTGGCAAGTTGTGTTGGAGAAGTACCGCCATTCTTGATGGGTGGATCCTCCTTGTTGGGGAAGGCTGTTGTGGAAGTCATAGTATTAGACTTGCCGGAACAGTCTCTTTGGTTGATGGGAACATAGTGAGGATTGACATATTTCTTGCCGTCAACAATCCATGCAGAAATGCAGAGCAATGTGTGAACACTTCCTCGTCTTGTCTGTACAGAAGAAAGGATGCCCAATTTGTACATGTGGTCAAGCATCTTGGAGACTGTCTTTCGGTCACACTTCCATAGTTTGGATAGAGCCACCTCTGACATGTTCACTTCCCAGAATTCTGTTGTGGACTCCCCAACCTCATTTGAGGTTTCAATCTGTCGTGTCACAATCTGAATGAGTTGATAAAGGCATGAAAGGCGATTGATGCCAGCCGTGCCACCCATCAGATAGTTCACTTGTTCGTTACTCAGGATAATGCTGTTGAAAATATTACTGTTCATCGTTGTATGATATTAGTTGTGTAAATGTTTTGTTGCTGTCATGCGGAAAACTCTCTGCTGTGAAAAGAGAAACTATTGCCTCATGCCGAAGCCTCTCTCTGGCATATAATACTCCTTGTCGTATGCGATATGGTCAAGCACACGTTGCAGTCGGTCAAGTTGTGGGCTGTCAAGCACTTGTATGGCATTGATGGTAATTTTCTGTGATGCTATTCTTCGGTGCTCACAGTTTCTTTTCGACATGGTTCCGTCACCGTCAGCATAGACCGAGTGAAGATAGTTATTGACTGCTTCCGTCTGTTCCTTGCTTGGGTAAGCAGCAGGAAAGCGGTCGGAAATGTAGTCTACCATATTGCTGACCGCATTAGCCAACAGAGGGTCACGTTTTTGCAGACTGTTTACAAGTTCATCTTTCGTCATGATGCTATGGTCTATTGTTCATTTCATTCAGACGGTTTGCAGCCTCCAGTCTTATCTCCTCCTCCGACATGGCTCTTGCGCCACGCACCCAGTCAAGCAAGGCTTTCTTCTCAAAGAATATGAGCTTGCCAGCAGGCTTGAAGTACGGCAACTGGTTAAGATGCGTCATCTTGTAGAGCGTGCTCTTGGCAATGCCGAGAAAGGCGGAAGCCTCTTCAAGGTTCAATACTTCCTTTGTCATGTAGCAAAGGTTCTCCAACTTGTTCACTCTCGACTGAAGCTCCACTATCTTGCGCTCATGGTCGAGGTTCATCTTTAATGCGTTCTTTTCTGTCATAAATCTGATATTTTGTTTATTTCGTTATCGATTTCGGCTGCAAAGTATATTATTGCCAATGATATTCAAGCAGCCGTTATGGCTTATTAAAAGTGTTGATATTCAATTCTTTGGCTCTATTTACCATGCTGCAATGTGGTAGATTGGTCGAACACTCACTCTTCGGGAATAAAGTGGAGAAGTTATAGTGGGCTATATCAGGGCAAGCCCTGTCGTGCACGCCACACCTCTTTGCGTCCAGCCGCCAAGTCAGAATTTGTTTCTTCCCTTTTGTAGGAATGCAATGCTTTTGTTCATCAGATACTCGTTGAGATCTTTGTATTCTTCATACTCATTTGAGGCATCAGTACACTTGTCTCCCAATGCTTTCATTATCTGCCAGGTGGCCATTCTGCCAGCTTTGTCATTATCCAAGTGGCAGCATATTTGAGAATACTTATTGAGCATGGAGAGAGCACTCGGGATGTTTACAATGGAGTTGAGTACCACCGCATCACATTCGCCATGTAGTATGAGATAGGAGAGATAGTCCACGAATCCCTCGAATATGTGACAAGCTGTTTCGTGGTTCCTTATCGTAGTGATTGCTTTCGGAGCAATACATCCCTTGAAGTATGGATTCCGAAGTTCATAGCCACCAGCATCATTCTTGAAGCCAATAGCAAAATATCGCTTACCAGCACTTTTGTAGTGTATTTCCACGCACTGCCTTTTGGCTGTAATAGAATCAACACCCCTTCCCGAGAGGTATTGTAGCAAAGCAGGATGAGCCAGTTCTTTTACCTCAATATCTTCAAACGAAGTGTCCTTTTGTGAGCAAGTAGAATGGATTGGTATTGTGGGTAGAATGATTGAATGCCCCATCATGTGCAATACTTCTGAAATGTTTTGCGTGTGGTATAGTTGCATCGCCAAATCAATGATGTTGCCTCCTTTGCCCAGTGCAAAGTCATACCACACGTTTTTGGTTAAATCCACCTTAAATGATGCGGTTTTCTCCGTATGTAGTGGCGATAAGTACCACCACTTATTTCCTTTTCTGTTTATTGGTTCATATCCCTTGCTTGCAAGGAAGTTGGATATTTGGATTGCCTTTATTTCTTGTATAGTCATAATGTGAGTGATTTGTTGAAATGTTGAGTTGTTGAGAGAATGGGCTGGTGAAAAGAAAAATAGCTTTCTCTTTTGCCCAGTTACACCTCTTGTTGAGTGCTTGTTGAATTGTATTTGTTTGAGTACCAAAGATTAGTCTGTTGTTCTCAACAATTCAACAACTCAACAAAGGATTATAAACCTAAAGAGTCTATAAATTCCTTGGTCACCGTGTAGAAACGTCCCACTCTGCTAATTGAGGAAACACGCCCCGGCTTAGTGTAGTCACATTGATAGGCAAGATAGGTCAGTGCATTGTGAGCAGGGGTAAGTCGCCAGACATCTTTCACCACCTTCCGTATCTGCCATTGCTCCACTTTCACGCCGTTCATGGTCAATAGTGGAATCAGGTCTTGAGGAATGAACGACACCTTGTCAACACCCTGCGTTTCCATAATGTCACGTATCAGCTCTACCATATCCAACTCCGTATGGTTGCGGTTGCACTGGATAATGCGGTCAAGAGCCTCTGTCCTGATAAGGGTAGGATGAAACCACATACGCCCCTCTTTGTTGGTGGAGAGTGTGCGGTGCTGGAGATAATAGAGGAATGCAGGTATCTGTTCCTTTAGCTTTTGCAGGAAATTGGTATCATCTCTTTCAAGTGGTCGGATTTTACGCACCCAATAGCGGTTTTCTCCTGGGTCAATGATAACAGGGTAAAGTTCGTTATTGGAACATAGTACGAACTTGGCAAAGAAGTTTACCTCCTGTCTGTCTTTACCCTTGGCCTCCACCTTGTAGGTTTGGGCTGTGCTTAGGTTCTTCAATCGCTCGGAATCTTCTCTACGACTCAACAGCACCTCGTCCACAACGATGAGTAACTTGCCAGCCCAGTCTGCATTGAACTGGCTTCTGAAATCCTCGTTTGTATTAAAGGTGGCATTGTCCTGAAAGATACGTTTCAGAAAGTTCAGAAAAGTAGTCTTTCCTGTGTTTCGTTCCTCTGACACCAATAACAGGATGGGGAGTTTCTGAGTCGGTTGCATATAAAGCAACTGCATATAGTCCAATCCCAGTTCGTATTGTTCCTCAAAGATGTGGTGCAGCAGTTTTTCAATATCAGAGAAATTCCCTTCTGCTGGAACATGGTCAATTGGTTCATACAGATTATAGAAACCTGCAACATCCTTTTGATAGTCTGTGTGACTTGGCACTGTGCAAAAACCATTATATTTATCAATAGTAGGGATATTGTGCTTACCATAATCTTGTCGGATAGTGCCAAAGCTCCATTGCAATCTGCGGGTAGTCATCGTTCCATCTGCCAAAGGCTGCTGCACTACCTTATATATAGTAGTGCCTACTCGAATGTATTGTTCTTCCATAATGCTTGCTTTTAGATTAAACATTTGGATTAGCGCTATTAGCAGTCTGTACTTTAGCTTTCAGAAGTGAGGAGATTTCCTTCTTCGAGTAAAGATTACGTCCACCCAATTTGTGAACTATAATTCTTCCATCCTTCTGCATACGCCACAAGGTGGTATAGGTTATGTGGAGTCGTTCACATACCTGGTCGCGAGTAAAATACTCGTCACTCTCTTCTGGTGTCAAATCGGCCTGTGGCTTTTTCCCAACTAATTCTTCCACCAATTCAGAAACAACCTGTTTCAGGTCATCCTTCTGTAACATTATAAAATTGCCTTGCATATCATGTTGTTTTAATGATTACGCTGCGAAATTACGATGGAATAAAATGAAAGCACCTCGGTAAAAATCATGACGATTTCTGCCGAGGTGCTTTTAACGGAACAGCGTTTCTTTTTAACAAATCAAGCCTTCATGATGCAATCAATATACATTAGGGGAAAGTAAGGTGCGCAGTCTTATGCTTATCAACTTTGCCTGTTCTTTTCCTGTTTGAACAGCCTTTTCTGATAAACTCAAATTATAGTCGTTGCCACGTTCACTGACAATGGCATTATAAAGGGCTTCTGCCCAATCAAAGCCAGACTTAAATCCAAGGGATGGGAATTTTTCCAAGATGGCTGTGTGGAACGTACGATAATTATAGGTATCATTAAGCAAGCTGCCATTGGTCAGCGCAGCAAAAATATAAGCAAGAATAGAATCCGTATCATTCGCTTCCATCCATTCGGTGAGTATTTTTTCTATCTCGTTGGTAAGAAGTTCTGCATGAGGTTGTATAAGCATTTCTTCAAGCAGGACACAGACTTGCCTGCGCCCACGTCTGCCTTTACTCTCTTGTAATGCAGAATTAGCTACATCTTTGACTACATGATTGTTTGCTGCTTTCCATGTGCCTTTAGTGTAAGTCGCTTTATCCATACTGGTAAGCATCAAAGAGCGCATAATTTGTTCGCCAAAGTTTTTCTGCCAAAAAGAAGGCTTCTCTCCCATCATTGTTTTGGATAATAAATCAGCGGTCTTCACGAAACCATTATCAAATATCATCCAATAGAACACATTGAACAAGAAAGGATTATTGTGCTGCAATTTATCTTTTGTTTCCTCTTTGTTAAATGTGGAGGCAAACAATTCAGTCAGTTTTTCGTGTGCCTGCTGACTAACATTAGAAAATTGAGCTTTGTTGTAGCTATCGGTTCCTGGGCATAGGCTTAACAACAATTCGGTGATGCCTTTTATTCCATCAAGTGACAGCAGTTCTGTCAAGTAGGAAAAGCCTTTAAGGACGAAGCTAATGTCACCCTCGTATGCTTTTGTGAAGAGATTTGTGAACTCTTGATATTCTTTCGGGTGCTCATAATGCCAACGGCGCAAACGCAAAAGATTCAGATCTTGGTCTGATGCATCTTGAGTCTCCTGTTCTTTATCCTGCAAGTAGAGTTTAATCCCATCCTTGATGTATTGTGCATCCGTAGATTGCTCGAATTTAGTCATGGCACTCTCTATTTCCTCAAGCCCATTATCCAATTCTAAATAGCAATACATACAACAAGCAGCCACATCACCTTCTTCTGCGGCTTTAGAGAAGGTGTTTATTATGTTCTCAACAGGCATATTCTTTGCTGTCATTGCCTCTAAAAGCATATTTTGAAGCGAGTCAGTATCATCGCATTCTGCCACATTGGTTCCATCTTGTGATAGAATGTCCAATGTGGAATGAATCCTGCTTTTGAACTCTGCATAGATTTCTTGGTTCGCCTCAAACCATTCCTTCATCTTATTGCCCATAAGTGTTAGTTTAGCTAATATGGTTAATCTTTAAGACAAGCCAGCGGAATGACTTTCACACCATCCTGACGAGTGTATGCCATGCTTCCACCAGTCATCACTATCAGCAAATCCGGTTCCCGAATGGGCATCTGTTTCTCTGTTTTGTTATGTTCCTGTATAAGCCTTTTGAGTTCAAGCAGATGCTTGGCTCCATCGTCAATCTCACGACTGCCAAGTTTGCACTCTATCAAGGCATATCGTCCATCTTCCAGATGCAGCACTATATCCGCTTCCAAATCATATCGGTCATGATAATAAGACACGTGACTGTTCAAGTCTATAGTATATGCCTTTAGGTCACGAATACACATCTGCTCAAAGATAAACCCAAACGTCTTGAGCTGCATGCTCAACGCTTCAGGAGACAACCCCAAAAGAGCAATCGGAATGGAAGGGTCACAGAAACATCGTTTCACGCCACTTCTGATAGCGGTTTTACTTCTAATTGCAGGACACCAT
>ENA-OQCW01000881-OQCW01000881.1-human-gut-metagenome-genome-assembly--contig:-NODE-881-length-14281-cov-14.084287_pt1 | contig 14281 bp, 10 predicted proteins | sample MGYA00242767_ERZ504593 | MGnify/ENA primary metagenome ERZ504593 (study PRJEB26092, sample SAMD00036307) | human gut metagenome | host: Homo sapiens | study: EMG produced TPA metagenomics assembly of... | reverse complement strand
CCTTAAGATGAGATATCCCATTCGAAAGAAGTAAACCCCCTTGAAGACGACGAGGTAGATAGGGCAGAGGTGGAAGTGTGGCAACACATGGAGCTGACTGTTACTAATCGGGTGAGGGCTTGACCAAGAATCGCAGGAAGAATGAATCTCAAGGAAATGTCAACATGTATGTAGTTTTGAAGGTGCAAAAACCTTTATTCCTCCTTAGCTCAGTCGGTAGAGCATGCGGCTGTTAACCGCAGTGTCGTTGGTTCGAGTCCAACAGGGGGAGTTTTGGCTCCATGGTCAAGCGGTTAAGACACCGCCCTTTCACGGCGGTAACAGGGGTTCAAATCCCCTTGGAGTCATTTAAATAATGGAAATGTGATTTTTGAGGCTTGATTCTGTTACAACATGCCGATGTGGCTCAATTGGCAGAGCAGCTGATTTGTAATCAGCAGGTTATCGGTTCGAGTCCGATCATCGGCTTTTTGGACCTTTAGCTCAGTTGGTTAGAGCAACCGGCTCATAACCGGTCGGTCCTGGGTTCGAGTCCCCGAAGGTCCATTTTTAAATTATTTTGGCCCAGTGGCTCAGTTGGTTAGAGCGTCGCCCTGTCACGGCGAAGGTCGAGAGTTCGAGTCTCTTCTGGGTCGTTAGCATTTGCTGACGAAGTAATTGCATAAGTAGTATGGAATCTTAGCTCAGCTGGGAGAGCATCTGCCTTACAAGCAGAGGGTCATAGGTTCGAGCCCTATAGGTTCCATATGCCGCAGTGGCGGAACTGGCAGACGCCCGGGACTTAAAATCCCGTGGGTAGTGATACCCGTACCGGTTCGATTCCGGTCTGCGGCATGATTATAAGTGAGAGAAACGCTGTAAAATCAACGTTTCTCTTATTTTTTTGCTTATAGGTTTTGAACACACTTGAACACAATTTTTACAATCTGAGCTACTAAAATAGCTATTTTAATTTTTCATCCCCCTGTAGACCTAATTTAGGGCTAATTTTTATTTTATCATGATGAACATTACGGATGTATCCAAAAGTTGTAGCTGAAGAACTATGTCCCATCAGGCGTTGTATTTCTGCTAAATTTGTTCCATCATAGCTTATAGAAGCATTATATGCACGTATCTTGTGGCTTGAATAATATTGTATGCCTATCTCGTCACAATACTTTCTCAAACGTCTGTTAAATGTATCAGTGGTAAGACAGCGTCCATTCTTTCCCTCAAAGATATATGTACCGTCAGGATTAATCTCCTGTGCTTTCTTTAAGATTCTGATAGCTTCTGGAAGTAATGGTTCTGTTCTGTACCCAGAAGAACAATTTCCTTTCATCTGCTCATATTCTACTTCCGTATGACTTCCAAGGCTTAAATCACTGTTGAGAGGGCGGTGAGCAGTAATCTGTCTATTCAAGGATATTGTCTGTTCCTTCCAATCTACATCTGACCATTTAAGAGCCTTTGTTTCCCCAATTCGTATGTACAAATAAAAAGATAATTGAATGGCAAGGGTATAAGCATCATCCTCTACAGAATACTTTAAGTACTTTAATAGCTTTTGGACATCCTCTTCGGGATATACATTCGTATTCTGGTTATTCCTAGGCTTAAATTTGTAATCTCTGAGAGAAATATCTCTGGCAGGATTCTGAGGAATAATACCCCTTTTAACGTAATAGTTCATGATACCATTTAATATACCTCGTGCATTAGATACAGCCTTTTTGGTATACTGTAAATCTTTTGTGACTGCTAGATAGAAGTCATCAATGTCGACAGGCGTAATGGATCTGATTGGCATTTTTGATAACTTAGAATTAGCAAAGAATCTTTTCCAGTCGTTAATGTATTCCTGAATGGTTTTTGCTTTAGTACTGGTATTATCATTTTTATACCTGAGCCATGTCTCATACCCTTTTTCAAAGGTTAATACTTCATCACGCTGGGACTTCCAAAGTTCTGTGTAGAACTTCACTACAGCACTTTCTACATCTTCTTTGTTCTTTCTTCTGACTGGCTTGCGATAACCATGTTCCTCAGTAGCAGGTAAATAAGTACGCCATGCTGTACCGTTATCAGTTGAATAAATTGCATATGGATGTTGCTTTAAAATTTTTTCTCGTTTTGTCATGTTTAACTGTTCAAGTACTCCATCGTAGTGCAAGTTACCATGAAGTACAGATGAAGTCAACTGATCTAACTCATCTAATTCATTAATTAACGACTGTGACAAAATATTTCTCATAATGCTCTACCTCGCATTTCATAATTATTTTGTCTCTTTTGAAAGACATAAGAGATAGAGCATCTAAGGTATTAAGTAGAATGTTTTAAACAAACTACGATTACAAACAGGCAGTAGGATCAGAAAAAAACTATACTAAGCAAAAAAAGAATAGCACTGTAGAGGAATGCTATTCTTTTTGATATAAGGGATAATGTTTTTGATATAACTACGGTGCAGGAAAACTAGCTATCATTTTTTAAAGCATCTCTACAGTGTTCAGCAACAGCCTTGGACAGTTCCTGCGGATCTACCCGAATATATCGCTGTGTTGTTTTACAATCTGAATGGTTTAACAGTTGTCTCACAAGATCAATATTACTTCCTGATCTCTTGTAAATATCAGTAGCGTAGTATTTTCGGAAACTGTGGGTAGAAACTTGGGTAAGACCTAAATAAGAACACACCTTACCCAGATGCCGCTGTACGCTTCTGGGAGTAATATCAAACAACGGTTGATGCAGTCCAATACCCCACTCATCTGCATATTGACGGATGGTACAGTACAACTCCAAGGGAACAAAACACTTCTTAGTCTTACCTGTTTTCTGTTCCTTAACCTCTACGAAATAATTACTGCCGTCTGCTATAAACTGATCTAACCTCAAGCGGAGAATATCACTGATACGAAGTCCCAGTAACGCTTCGCATTGTAGTGCCATAGCGATTCTGGGATTTGCTTTGACTGCAGTACCCTCAGACATATCAAAACCCTTTTTGATACAGTCGATAATTAATCTGTACTCTTCTTTATTTAACGCTCTGGTTTTCTTTGACATATAAAATCCCTCCTGTCGCATTTCGTACCCTCTAAAGGTCGCAGTTTATACTGGGAACACTGGGAACGCCCATGAATCCCCCATTGGTCGCATATTGCGGAAAAAGCGACCTCGAACGTGTACCCCGTATTTGCCAATGTAAGCAATCCAATACCCCATTCGCACAACTTAGCACTAAACATATAAAAACACCCTGTATAGGCAAATAGCAGCTCTGTCGGCAATACTACCAGACAGAACTGCTATTCAGATTTCTTTATAAACCAAAAAGGAGGTCTCTACTATATGAAAAATTATCTCTTGAGAATGCCATCTGTTGACAGGGTAATGGAAATTGCTCTTCCTACTATCCAGTCACAATGACGGAAAAAACTCTTGCACTGATCTGGATTGTTGTCGTGTACCCCAAACAGGGAACGAAAACTCCAAATCTGATTTCTGAACTTTTTCATCTCCATCAGATAATTTGTTATCTTGTACGGCAACGGACGTGATGCTGAAAAGTTCAGATAACTCTGAGTAACAGACTCGAAAGCTATCCCATTCTTCATAGCGAAATCAAAGAATGATAGCATGAAGTCAATGGATGGAAAATCTGTAAAGATGTCATAAGCAATAACCTTATCCCCTGTGCGTAGCATAGGTGGCAGGGTTGCTATCTCATCTACACAAATCTTTACATCATATGACCGTCCTTCTGAATACTGAAGATCAGGTTTCAGGCTGTACAACAGATATGTCTTTTTCTTGTTTGCCATAATTTTCACCTCCTTTCTTTTGATGCAATAAGTAAAATAAAAATACCCTGTCCCTTGTTACATCTTCTGAACCCATAAGATGCAGTAGGAACGATAATTTTTCTTTACTTAAACCTTCCAGTGATTTCTCAATATGGGAGAGCGTGTACTGCCGTAAAAAGGCAATCTCAGCTTTACAATCTTTTAATGGAAAAGACTTTCTGAGAGATGCATTTTTATCCTGCAATACCCCATTCATCTCCCATACAGAGTTGGGAACCACTACCCATGAGGGTGGTGATCTTAACATTTGCAGAAATACAAGTCTATCCCTTACCTGCCTGGCAGGGGCATTACATATTACTTCTACAATATCGCTACCAACCAGCTTAGAGAGCTTTCTGGATGCCAACTGACGGTTGCTTCTGACGGTGGAAAGAGAAATACCCAGCTTATGACTTATTTCCTTATCTGGGATGTCGAAATACGTCTCAGCAAAGGCGACTCCCTTTTTTCCATCCCACACTTCCGAAAAGAGTACTGCTATCAACTCATCCAGTGCCGCTATACGGATCTCGTCATCTGGATCATCACTGCCAGACAGTGCAGTCCATGCAATTTCCAACTGCTTAACCAGAGTAAGTACCATCATTTTCTCCTTTCCGAACTGTGTCTTCGTCATCTTTAATCGTCAATGGAATGTCCAAGAATCCTGTGTCTCTATTCGTCATCTTTTCAGAACTCACATACCCTTTTCTGGATAACACCTAGAGAAACCAAGCTTTTCCTGAAATTCAAAAACCTTTTCTAAGCTACTTGTTATTTAATTTAGTATCGACTGATGTACCCGAAACAGAATCTCATCATCATGGAAAATAAAAGCAGGAGAGAGATAGGATACTGGCAGAAATACTGGAATGCTGAAAGATATCTACTAAAAAACAATATATGGTAGGGCAGTTGCAGGGCAACTACTGGATAGATGAGAAAGTACCCTTGATAAAGGGAAAGAAGTGAACTGTAGATACTTGATACAGTACCCCACTCATATTGTAGACTAAAATATGAAACTGTATCTACAGCAAAAAAATACAGGGCATCTCTACCCTGAAATATGACTTGAATTATATATTATATCTATCATCAATACCCCATTCAACCAACAGGTTTAATAGTATTGCTACCTGCAATGAATAGATCATTACCCCCATCATCTGCATCTATACTGATTCCAGAATCCGATGTGTCTGGTGCTATGTCCACCGCCATAATTGGCATGGCTGTCGTACCCACACTTAATATTAAACTGGAAGCCAGTAATAGTGCCCTTAATGACCTTGCCTTCATTTCTTGACAACTCCTTTCCTTTTTTAACTTTACTACTATTTTAGTGCGAAGTACCCTTGGATGAATTGAATCATAGGTAGGGTGTTTACTTCTACCTGTACATTTGGAATGTTCAAAGGAGAGTGGGCTGGGGTTATGTGGTGACTAATATGGATTGTGAACGCAAAAAGAAAGGACAGGCTTGCGCCTGTCCTCTGTAAGGGTGTGGGTTACCACTTTTTCCACTGAATGTGTTCGTTCCAAATACGGTTCGGTGCGTTTGGACTTACGTCATAACCATTAAGTTTGAGTGTCTTTGAACTGTAATGATTCTTATCCCCGTAGTCATCAAGGCTAGCTGAGCTATCCAAATCACCACAACCATGATATGGAGCAAATTCTAATTTGTTCTTTGCATAAAGAACATGACTAATGTAACTTGACATTAATGCGTAAGAGTGACCGTTTGCACCCCCACTGCTGATATTACTACCCCACTTAGCTCGCTGCTTCTTACTCATCTTGTAGAACCATGTGTCAATGGCTTTGTTGTAAATGTTAAGACGCTGTTTATTGAACTTCTTCAGCTCATTCGCTAACTTCGGATTGTACTTGGACTTACCTGAAATGTAGGCATTGGTTTCATTATACATTTTCTTAGCGTAGGCTTTGCACCTAGGTGCCCAACTTGTAGACTGGGAAAGATAAACCTTATCCTCAATGTAATAGTACATCCGTGTCCACTTAATCCAGTAGACAAGAATCATTCGCTCAGATAAATAAGACTTTTTCCATGTAGATGCTGCTTTCTTCATATCAGCTTTCTGCTCGGATGTGATGCCTGGGGTGTTCTGAAGTAAGGTTGTCATCTGCCATGACCTGTATATTTGTGAATCATGAGTACCATCTACATAAAGCGGTACGTACCCGTCTGGGCGGAAAGCATATCGGTCTGTAATGTCGTTGAAGTAATCCACATACTCAGTAATCTGAGCTACGCTGTGGGACTTCTTCGGTGTCAGTGTTGATGCACTGACTGGCATTGCGCTTGTTACTAATGTAACGGCGGTGAGTGTTACTGCTAAGAGTTTTTTGAGTGTTTTCTTCAACATATTTTTGTCCTCCTTCTTCATTATATGTTGATCTGTTGTAATTACTATACAATACCCCATTCACCTGCCTGAGAATGAAGTACCCACACCCTATGGTGGGGGCTGAATACTCAGGCAGGTAAATGGGAAAATACACTCTATAGAAATTACCATATCGTTTCTTGTAGCATACCATAGTTACTACTAAACTACAACTAATATCTGAAAAAGTATTCTGACAATGTAACACATAACTGTGTTGGATGTAATGCTGTAGAATAATACCCCACTTATCAAGTAAAGGAAATCTGTACCTACTGATACCCGATAAAAATATCACTGTGTTTCCTTGCACCTTGTTATGTATTGTTGAATGTTGAAATCTGTACTTATAACAGGGAATAATGCCGGACTACTGCGATCTGTTACCAGAAACTATCGTATTCTTACTATGTAACACTGCCATGTATTGTCTATTAATACCCTACTCAGTACACTGGTTAAAATTTAGTAACTGTGTCTACTGATTTCTGGATACCGCAGAAATACGGCATTCCTCTCTCTGTTCTGGAACTGTATGCTCCCTATATAGACTGTGTTTATTCTTACTACTTAATCCTGAATGCCTGTCTTATCATTCATAACTGTGTTTCTTGGATACTCTTTATTCTGTAAGTACATGATGGAAATGGGAGAGTAGACCTATCTGGTCAACTACCCCTATTCTTTGCATAGCCTTAGAATACCCTACTCATCCATGACCATAACTGGATATACTCGAAATGATTTCTGTGTTTCTTATCTACTACATCTCTTGTAAGTATAGGCAGAATCAGGATATTAAGACCTATCTGGTCAGTACCCCTGATACTTGGATGCTATTGGAATACCCTACTCATATACGACTCTGCCTGTATCTATCTGGAATCATACCTGTGTTTCTTACCTGCTATCTATCCTGCAAGTAGAAGCAGAAGATTAGATATCAGACCTATCTGGTCAGTACCCTCTATTATCAGACTGGCTATTGAATACCCCATTCGTACTTCTCAGACTTTGCCTGTACTCTCTGGGAATCTGTGCTTATCAGCTACCCTATATCACACCTGTTACCAGTGGAACCTTTATACTTGGGGGAATATACCTACTGGATTTCTGTATGGCATTGCTGGGGATTTCTTTCTTAACTGATCTGTTCTCTGCCTTTGCTGTACCTACTGACTGTATCTGTTTTCTCATATCGGGAGAGTATCTACATAACTGGATATACTCGAAATGCAGAATCATCTACCCTTACTGAGACTGATTCCTTACCCTTTGTTTTCTGTCTCTCTCTGTAACCATAACTGCTCTCCTCTCTCTATGGAAATCTTATCTACCCTACATACTTTGAGTATAGGCAGAACCAGTACAACTTATCTGGAAATATATCCTGACCACTATCTCTGCACTGCCTTAACAATACAGCTATTTCTTAATACTATGTATGGCTGAAATCACCACTCGAAAATAAAACTCACTAATATTAATCTTGCTCCCTGACTGACCCTGACCTTTATTACTGACTCTCTATCTGTAAACTTTTAATCTTGCTGTTAATTTTGCTGTTCTCTTATCTACTGATATCCATTATTCTGCAACTGACTGTTCATGTAAGAATCCTATTCTGTATTAGGATTCATTACTAATGTCTTATATAGGACTGTTGTTGTATTTACTGTCTTTATAATAACTGTTGTAAGAACTATGTATGTAGCAATAACTGTTATCTATTCATCCTGTAATCTTATATGAAATCTAAACAGGGTTGTTTTCTAAGTGTAATCCATAAGAATGGATAAGGATAGAAGAAAAGCATATCGAACAGCAAAATAATAACATCAGTACCCCACTCATATATACGGAAGTCTTTATACTGACAAAGAAAAATAATATCTTAAAACAGACAAATCATACATTTTACAGATAGCAGCTATGCCTCTTCCTGCAGGACAGTAGGCAGGTTGAAACCTGTGCCTTATTCCTGAAATGAGAAAAAAGCATCCATCTGCCAGACAGCACTGCACAACTTCCCTTCTGCGAAGATATCTCTCATTTTTTACCAAAAGCAGGAGAACAGGAAAGTATTCTTTCCTATATATATGCAGACGGTAGGGCAGTTACTGCTGTGCTTGCAGATGAATGCTTTTATTTATGGAAAATGGAATCTGTACCTGCTGAATGAGGGCGGTAGCAGGGTTAGGACACTACTGGAACAGGGCAGTTAATTTCTGGGATTTTCCAGAAAAATATAAGAGTCATCAAACCGCAGGTTACGCTTCAAGGTAATGTAAACATCGGCAGATACCCTTCTGAGGTCACGCTCGCCTGTTTCCAGTTTACAGATCTTACCCTTGCTGAAGCCACATAACCTCTCTAACTTAGACTGCGAATACCCCACTCGTTTGCGGTAAAACTGCAGGTTATGCCCAACTGCAGAACTGGTTTCCAGATAGGATATTGCCTTTTCCAGAACATTTACTGGAAACCCTAATTCCTGATACCCCATTGAACAGGTATGAAAATACGACTCAGATGGATAAGCATACGGCTGTTCTTTCATAACATACATCATTCCTTTTAGCTTCTTACCTGTATCTGTTTCCACTACTGCCTGTGTTTTAATATAGAAGTTAGGATATCCTTCATATCTGTCCAGAGAACGCTCATCTCTTGGACTAATACGGTATACTGCAACAGGGACAGCACATCCTGACTGTTTCTTTACTGTAAGGAACGCATTCCCATTACTGCCGCAAAATGCCAGAATATAATCTCTCAATACCCCACTGGATACAAGTTCTGCATCAGGGCATCGATGGTAAAATTGTTCTGAATACAAATTACTTCCATAAGCTATATAATAATTCATAAGTATCTCCTTTCGTATAGTGGGGAGAGTTTTCTCCCCACTGCCTGTACTTTATTTCGGGGCTCCGTTTCGCCATGCACTGTCACCATCAAGCAATGCAAGCATATGTTTTCTGCAGGTCTTGAACTCATCACCGATCAAGTCCATGCGGAGCATCCAACATCGGAATGCATATTTAGGATTATCGGTACTTCTCTTAATTGGGCTGGCATATTTTACTGTCTGAGCCTGAGCAGTAATAGCAAGTACCATCTGGATGTAAGCCTTAACCTTTCCTGCATGTAATGTGGAATTGAATAAACGGTATTCGATGGTGCCACGATAGAACTGGCTGTGCAAATTCAGCATATGGTATCTGGATGAACTGTAATGCTGATTTCTTGTACCTTCTGCATTCTGTTCCTTGTACCAGATACGGGCGAATTCTTCCAATGTACTGGGCTTTCTCTTATTTATGACTTCCACCATCTGCCTGTTTACTTTCTGACAGTAGTTCTGGCGTGCTGGCTCAATCTTAAGAGCCTGTACCAGAAGATCTTCTTTAGCAGTAAAGATATTAATCAGGCTACGCAGATGCTGTGGTGTGAAGCTTTCCCCACCAACATGGATATGTAAGCCTGTGCTGTCATTTACCAGACCGCCTGCTTTTCTTAACTGTCTGACTAGTTCTTGTAACAGTTCAATATCAGGATAGTGCAGGATCGGCGTAACCATCTCTACTTTATAAGTTCTGTCTGATACCCAGTTCCCATTCTTACGCTGTGCATGAATACTGGAATCATACATAAACTTCCATGTCCTTCCCTGCTGATCTGCTACTGAGTAAGCATCATAAGTACCACCGATATGCTCTGCCTCATTCTGGAAATATTTCGATGCTACAGTAGCCGCCCTTTTACGGCTCATACCCGTAAATTCAATTTCTACTCCGAAAGTATACTGTTTCATAAGTTCGTTCATGACTGTGTCCTCCTCTTTTGGTGTGTGTACTATACCTCTTAGGAGGAAGCGGTTCAACATGTAAGTCTTACAAAGATATCAATATGAATTTGTGTACATCTGATACCCCACTCATATTGATTGTGTACTTGTTATAAAAATAAAACACACCGCATGGTAATCTTATGCGGTGTGTGTATCTGTATCTTGCCAATTTGCAGGGTCTAAACCTTTTATAGCCAAGGGATAAAATTCTTCATAACTCATTATACTATAAACAGACTTTTTATTTGCTCCATCTATTCTTGTACTTTCATTTTGGGTTTTCTCTGCGATTAACTTACGCAGGATATTTATATCAGGTGCATAAGCTGGAAAATTCAAAAACATAACTTCTTTTATGCCATCATGTGTAAGATAGTATTCATCTGATTTATCTTTATTTCTGATAAATGCAACGTACTGTGTTATGTCGGAATACAGATTGAGCAGGAATTCAATATTTTCATATTTCTCCATAAACGTAGTATCGTTCTCGGGAATTTCATAAGAGTCGGTTTTATAGTTTACACCCACTCTACAACTAAAAATCCAATATCCTGCAAAGCCTGCTAATTTATCATGCAACGCTTTGAATTCATCTTTTCCGTAAACAGGTTTATATCCTACAGTAGCAATATATGGCGAGTCTAAGTACAATAATGTATCTCTACAATTAATTTCTTTTCGAACTACAACTTCTACATCCAATTCATTGAAAACTTTTATTTTATAATGTTCAAATTCATTAATAACATGATTCCATATATTTAGATTATTACAAACCTTGTCTAATGTTTCCGATGTTATAACATTAGACAAATCTGCCCTAGATCTTTCAGGAAAACTCTGCTGAAATATAGATGCAAAAGCACGCTGTTGTTCTGAAAAGCAGTCTGGATGTGTTTGGACATCATCAAAATATTTAAACAAACCTCTGGCATATAGTATTTCCGAATAGTTTAAATCATCGGTTAACGCATTTATTCTATCTCTTAGCTCCTCTATCTTTCCTAAGTAATTATGCACTTCACGATTATATTTTGTATATGTAGATGGTCGTTTATACCTTTCTTCTTCGTCTAATAAAAGCATATCTGGATGTTCTTTTTTCAGATGTTCCTCATACTCAACACAGGTATTATGGCGTTTTTTTCTTTGCGTCTCACGAGCAGATATCACAAAGTTATTTCCACGATCAATGATTTCAGAAACTGTTATTTCCGGAAATAAATCTAAATTAGTATTTGGAATAGTTGAAGTTTTTGAAAGTCCGTTGATAATGTCATAAATCTTGGAAATAGTTTTTACAAAAACCTCCCCGTAATCACGTAACAAAAGATAAATATTTGTCTGAGTAGGGTCAGCATCATTGATATAGTATTTAGCATTTTTCTTTTTGGAAATACCGACAGTTACTGCGCTTGACCCTCCGAATACATCGAGAAATTTATTGTAAGGTACTTGTTTTCCTAACTCGCTTACAAGATAAATTAGTGCCATGTTTTTCTTTCCCAGATACCGAACAGGAATGATTGTCGGTGGTTCTAAATCTGCTAACTGTAAATAGAGCTGTGCATTAAAATCATTCTTCGGCTTCATTCCCCACTTCGTAAAAGAGTTCAGAGATAATCCTATATCTCGGAGTACCTGCTTCTGGGCAATGTTATAGTAATCACCTTTGCACAATTCATAAGCCAGTAAATAAACCGCCTGCTTGAACACTAATGGCAATGGTGAATTACTACAAGATTTTCTGAATTGATAATTCTTTAATACTTGCCGTAAGAGTTCGACCTTCTTGGAGTAAAAAGGATTGGTGGTCACAAGTTCATATAAGATATCATATTCCTCTGGAGACAGTTTTGCGGCTTCGTATCTGACCGTACGTCGATAGCATGAAGCAGGAACTTTCTCATCATAGTAGTTGTGAACTACTGCAGCCTTAGTTTCATTGTCCATGGACATTTCCTCCGATAGTAAATATTGATACAAAGAGTATATCATGATACCGTTGCAGGAGATAGACAGCATTTGCAAATATTGAAAAAATTGTATTTACAGTTAGATGGATAGAAGTAATTTGAAAATATTTTTTCGAGAGTACCTCTTCGATGGAGCAGTAATTATAATTTGATACAAAGGTACTATCATATCAAGATTGTATTGCATAAAGTACAAATAAATAAGGAATAATAGAGCGTATTTCTTGAAAAAATTAAGAGATTGAAGAATATAGATAAAATAACAGAAATTTTTTGAACACACTTGAACACAGCCGCTGATGAAGTACCTGAAATCCCCTTTCTTTCAACGTTTCTGGGCTGTGCTGTCCGGTTCGATTCCGGTCTGCGGCATTGGTAAAAAGTAGGAGAAACGTTGAATTTACAGCGTTTCTCTTATTTTTTTGTTTCAAAAAGTTTGAACACTTTATGATGAAATACCAAGATTCTGAAAAGCAAGCCTGTCATTCTTCCTCTTATTGACATTCCGCAAGTAATGCAATGTTGTAGCTGTCTCACTATGTCCCATTAAATAACTAAGGGTTGTAAGATTATTTCCGTCAAAAGCTGTTGAAGCATTGTAAAATCGTTAAGGAAAGAATCGAAGGTGGTGCAAACGAAAAAGCAGTATGGAGACTTTTCATTAACTGCCCTTTCGTTTGCATCAATTTCGATTTTTTCTGGTTGAACAAAGCGCGTCAACTCTATATGGACTTTTAATTATGACACTCTATTTATAATAGGATAGCGTGTACACATAGAAACACATAGAATTTATAATTCAGTCCTGTATTATGACACCGGAAATAAGCCTCCCTAAGGAAGCTAAAAAAATATACAGTTATGATACGTTAACAGAGCATATGTGGTTTTGGTTTTATAAAATGTTGTTCTGTAGGCAGAGGAATAATCTTACCACCACAGGAAGAACACTTGCATATATCTTTATGATAAAGAAGACGGATAATGGCAGGTGCATCCATATCTTTCAGCTTGGAAATATATTTTTTGCAACCAAGGATGTTTCTGCATAGGGTAATCTTTTTCTTCTTATTTCTGGATGAAAGAAGACCATAGTGCCTGATACGTACAAAACGTTTTGGAGGAACATGCATTAAAAATCGACGGATAAATTCCTCGCCGGATATGGTGATCTCTTTCCAAAGCCCTTGGTTTTTGTAATCTTTAGCGGAAAAAGTAACTGTAGATTCTGTCATGTCTTTGATACGGTAGTTGCTGATAGCAATCCGGTGGGTGTATTTTCCAAGGTATCTGATGACAGATTCGGCACCGTCAAATGGTTTCTTGCAATAAGGAATCCATTCCTTTGTATAGCAGGTATTTAACAATTCCTTGAAAGTATAGTAGTTTTTGTAAGGTGCAGCCGATCCATGAAATTCAAGCCTGTCATTTTCCCAGAGCTGCTTAAGTTCAGCCATATATTTTCCACGAAATATTTTGGAGATCACCTTAATCGGAAGAAAAAACTCTTTTCCGTTGTCTTTCCAATGATTTTTCACATCCAGCCCTCCACCAAGAACAATCGCATGGATATGAGGATGAAAATTCATGGTGCTTCCCCATGTATGGAGGATACAAATATAGCCGATATGAGTCCCAAGATATTTACTATCAGCAGCAAGTTCACTGAGAGTATCTGAAGCCGCATGATAAAGAGCAGTGTATAAGAATTTCTGGTTGCTGTAGATAATGGGATTAAGTTCTTCTGGAACTGTAAAAACTACATGGAAATAAGGAGCATCTAAGATATCCTCACGCCGTGCATCTACCCATTTTTCTTTTGGAAACTCCTGACACATAGGACAGCATCTGTCACGGCAGGAGTTATAGTGGACTGACATGCAGCCGCAGTCCTCGCATACGCTTACATTCACACCAAAGGCACCGGTTTTGCAATTCATGATGTGATAAGCGGCCTTTCGCTGAGCGGGAGAAATACTATGTGTGGATTCAAAAGATGGATAGAAACGATGAAAAATATCCTGAATCGTACAATCCTTACTCATGATTCACCACCTTCCGGGTTGTCGAACGGGCTGCGGATTCCAAGAAGTGTCTTGTTGCTCACATGAAGGTAAACATCTGTAGAGCGAGGATCAACATGTCCCAGAAGTGACTGGATATATTTTATATCTGTGCCACTTTCGAATAAGTGGCTGG
>ENA-OQCW01000879-OQCW01000879.1-human-gut-metagenome-genome-assembly--contig:-NODE-879-length-14291-cov-2.835357_pt1 | contig 14291 bp, 10 predicted proteins | sample MGYA00242767_ERZ504593 | MGnify/ENA primary metagenome ERZ504593 (study PRJEB26092, sample SAMD00036307) | human gut metagenome | host: Homo sapiens | study: EMG produced TPA metagenomics assembly of... | reverse complement strand
TCCAGGCTATTTTTAGGGCGGCGACCAAACTCACTGTATAAACAAAAATCTGCAAACTGTTGTTTAGTAAGATCAAGCCCAGACAATTCTTTTAAAACTGCCTCTCATTCTACGGCAAGGTTCCACACTGCCAACCAGCTGTTCAGACAGTGTTTGCCATGACATGGTTTTCTTCTGCTGATTGCCAGAGTTAGCCTGGAGTATTAGCATCGCTTCAGCATGATCCGGGCTTAAGGAACTCACCATCGGCTCGATAATTTTAAGTGCCTGTAATGTCCGCCGGGCTAAGCTCTTCATTAGCAACCATCGATTTTTTTCAGCGCGTCAATAGAGTTTTTTAAAGGAAGGATAGAAAACTGGGTAATAAAACTCTCTAACAATGCGCAGTGTGCCGGGCTGAGCTTTGCTGATGGCTCATTAATATTGGCCAACTCCTGGTAACAAAGAGCTCGCAACGTCGCTTTATCGGCATCCTGCTGTAAGCGGGCAGAAATGCGGGCAGTGCCCTGACGTGAATCCGTAAAGGTGAGCAGACGTCGACCATTAAACGGTCCTAACTGCTCTTCTCTTGTCTGCGGTAATGGTGAAAACTCCAGCAGAGTAGGAATAATTTCATTTAAAAAAAAGGGCGCGCCAAGTCGAAGCGGACGGAATAAAGGATTATTTTTTCGTTGGGTGTCACCACAGCAAACACAAGCAAAGGAATTATTACGTCCCTCACCTCGAGATTCCGGTCTTAACAGGTTTATTTCATAGTGCTTTTGCGCTTCACTATCAATTTTCCCCGCCGTCGTTTCTTCCAGTGAAATGATATATTTTTCACCATCGCTCGCAATCAGACGATCAAATTGAGAGTTATTGTCTAATTCGTCGTTGTCTTCATCTTCAGAATAAACATCTACATCAAGAGCAAATTCATCCACTTCGGCAGCGGCGGGTTGCGCTACCAACCAGTTCGTTCCATCACCGCGCACCTCCTCTTTGGCAGACAAATAAGCTGAACCACACCCGGAGCAACGTAAAACTTCAAATACCGGCGCACCACAGTCACAATATTGGCGCTGCTCAAACCATACCTGACCAAATGGCCAGTCACTCTGATTTAATTCATGCGCTTTATGTGAGCATTGTTTGTTTGAACATGCCCATAGACCCGCCAGTGTTCTGATAAACCCATGCATACGTAATGGCGTAAAAGCCAGTTCACCTTCTCGCGATCTCGCCATTAGGTCGAGGAGTTGCAGTAACTCACGGTGATTAATATCTGGCCAGGTTCTTCTGGCAACATTGAGCAACTCACTCAAACGTACTGCCTGCCGTCCGGGATGAGTTAACGCCTGACGCAATTGCTGGGCCACACGGTAATGACAAAGCTGTTGGTAAAGATCCTGAGGGCTCAAAGATTTAAGAGAAGTTAAAGATGTGGGATATTCATGACGAATCAGCGACTCCGATACCCGCGGTATTTGTCGATAGCCGCGAACCACTTTGACATCACGTTCTGTAACGCCCGCAAGATCAGCGACAAATTTAGCAAGCTCCTTATTACCTTCAGGAGAGTCTTCACCAATAGTGGCAGAGGTCGCGATAATCTGCACAGGTTTATCTGTGCCAGGTCCAACATTGAAAGCCTGCATAACACGACGTAAAAGCAGCGCTAACTCAGCAGCCTGAGAACCAATATAACTATGGGCTTCATCCAGGACGATATACTTTAACATCCCCTGAGACTTTTCGATGATTGGGGCATCTTTACGACGAATCAGCATATATTCCAGCATGGTGGTATTCGTCACCATGATGGAAGGTGGTGCTTCATAAATGGCTTCCCGACTCAAAGCTTGTTCAGGTACTTTCAACTGATCTTCCTGAACTTCGTATTTGGTATGCCGGGTTTCGCCATTATATAGCGCGAAGCGTATTTTCCCCTTAAATCCGCGCGTCCATTCGCGAAGCCGCTCCTGTTGGCTGTTAATTAATGCATTTAACGGATACAAGAAAATAGCTTGTGTCCCTGTTAGTGACTGACGGGTCGATTTTTGCTGACGAATAAGATCTTCCAGAACCGGTACCATAAAGCATTCTGTTTTCCCGGATCCCGTACCACTGCTCACTAACAAGGATTTTTTGTCTTCCAGAATCGTTCGCCACGCCGTAAGTTGATGACGAAATGGCACCGGCGCTTTGCTCAATGCATCAACCAGCGGGCTGGAAATGAGCTTGTCCCGCAAATCCTCCATTGTTTCATCCGCAGGCATCCAGCCGAACGTGCTTTCGAATACCGGGTCTGCAAGCAGTGACCCCTCCTGACCGGGAGGCTGGAAATATTGTGATTCCAGATAATGAGTCAACGACTTGCTCCGCAATGCCAACTGACTTACCACCGACCTCACCGCGCGCTGATGAAGCTGATTTAGAAGTGGCGCATAATGCAGTTGCTGAACGTCCATCAATGACATACTCCTGCTTGTTCAAAATAATATTGATAGATTACCCCTAATTGCTGCGGGGCTTGCTGATAGTGGAATTCAAAAAGCGCAGACAGTTGATGTATCAAGTTATTATCTTTTTGGGTTAACAACGCTGCGACTAACATCAAATTAAAACGTTTTTCAAGCCGTGAGTGATATTTATTTTCAATCCAAAGCTTATTAAAAACAGATTTTAACTCTGGAGTAATAGCACTAGACCAAAGTTCTTTAGGGAAGATACTGATACGCCCAAAGCTGTCGGGGTTCCTTAATAGCATCTGTTTAGCTTCATTAAACTGCTCACGACTAACAGTTGGCAAGACATTACAACCGGCTGGTAGGAGTTCGCTATATGTAAGTAACATATTCGCAATGGGAGCCAGCCGACGATCGATATGTGCACGATGGTTCATAAAAGCAATAAAGGGTTGCAATATATGTAATGCTAATGTTTTATCGTTAATCTGTTTTTCCAGATAAGCCCAACACTTTTGAAAAACATCTTTCCAGATTGAAACGGGAATCCATCCCCATGAAAAGGGTAATTCTTCCTGTATATCATAAATCGTATCGCTATCACCAGAAAGACATGATGATATTAACAACTGAACAACTACGCGGTAATTACTCGAAATACCTCTGAACAAATCCAGATCCAGCAAGGATAAGCCATTATTCATTTTGTATTTCTTAATATACTCCGTTAATAAACAGCAATAATTTTGCAAAGGATTGTTATCTATTTCAAAAATTAGCTCATTAAAATATTTTTTTCGCTGTTCGGAATCCGCTTCGCATAGAGCATTAAGTAATAAATCATTTGTCTGTAATACAGGTAGCCCCCATTTAATTACTGGTGCAATGCGAGCTGTACCATCAAGTTTCCCCACAATTAACCATGGGCTATCCTGAACATTCAGAGCTGAAAGATCATAAGCAAATTCATCTTTTTTTAGCAACGATATGTGTAAGCCAGGATCCTTAAGAGAAATAGCATCAACAACCAGCTCGTCTATTCTATTTGCAGGAAAAACAACAGAATTTTTTATATCAACCAGTAACCCTTGATCGTGTTCAATAAAACTACCATCGTAGCGTTTAATACTGAGTGTTGCTTTATCCTTTCCAAATCTGTCAGAGTAAAAATCAACACATAATGTACTATTGCTGTTCCATGCACATGCCAGCATAGCATTTAGCAAATTATAGTTCTCATAAAGTGAAATTTGTTTTAATTTGTCATTGCATCCTGATAAAAGAGGAAGGTCGGCATGTAAATAACGGAATTTTTCAGCTACTGGATTTTCATCCAACAACTCGATATTAAGATATCCTCTTCCAGCACAAGATATGGTTAACAACTCAGCATCTATTCCATGCAAATGCGCTATAGATGCCACACCATCAAAATGAACAGAACCATCATGAGTTACAAATCGGCCACCGCTAACCGGCTTAGGTAATAATAGTTTAAGATTAGAACCATCTTTCCAGGAGACCCGTAAATCAACGGTATTTTCCAGCATCTCCGATGAATTATAATAAATAGCACACTCGTTTTGTGAATAATCGGACTTAAGTGTTACTTTTTCATTGTTTGAATATTTGTCAATTCTAGTATCCGTTATACCAGAAAGCATTATGATGCCTTGCTGAGCACTCTCAGGTATAATATTAATATCGAAGTCTGCTGGTAAAACTACAACTTTACCGCTAAATAAAACCTCATCATTAACTATTCGTCTGACTTCTATCTGTCCTTTTGGCATTTCTGATGAGACAGAATACCAGGCATTGTTACCTGAACGAATGGAACGCCAAAAAAGTTCTTTCTCCGGTACAATGCCATATTGCAGATCCTTTTTCCAACCGATCTTCGGCCAGGCTCGATGGACAGGATAATCCGATTTAACCAGTTCAACTTCTGTCGATTTAATATAATATTCAATCGCAGAATCATAAAGTTGCTGGGTACGAATTGTACAAACTGCACCATCATGTAAAACAACGCTAAATACTCCACTTATTTTAGTTAAGCTGCGTTCACTGTTTTTCAGCAACCTTGGGATATCAAACTCACCTTCTCCACTAATATCTAAATGGCTATTTTTCGGTAGCGAAATAAACAGAGCATTTAGCCTGGAACTCACAGACCCCATACCGACAAGTTTTAGCTGCGATTCACTCTCATTCATCGCTTCAAAAACCCAGGGGAGTTCTTCAGTAAGTTCATAACCGCCTTTTGGAATTGTGTGGCCTAACAGAATTGGACCTTCATGAAGCGACAACGAGATTTCGGCCATTGCATCTGCACCAGAGAGCTTTTGCATCGCAATAGGTAATAACTCGACCCGCCAATCTTGCTGCTCATAACGGCTTAGCATTGCCAACCTTGCCCCGCCATTTCTCCATTTTCCTGAAATGATGAGTCGGGTCTGCTCCGGCTGAATATTGCATTCAAACAAAGAGGTTAACTGTTCTGTACGCATTGTGGCCGGGAATCGGAACCGGGCATCACAATACCAACTGTCATCAACATCGACCCAGATTCTTTCAACCTGAAGACTACTTGCACTGCGTATTTCAGAAGATTGAGAAAGTAATCGCCTTACAATCTCTGCAGCATTCGCTTCGGGGAGAACGAGTGGAAGTTGAAGATGCCAGTCTGGAGAGAGCTTACGTAATGCAGAAACGGGATCACTGCTTTGAGGTGGATGCTCACTAAGTAATCGGCAGAGAGTCTCGCAGAATTCACCGGCTATTTCATAGACCAGTTCGTTTTGCATTGTGACAGGAATCGTATCGCCTAATTCTTGCGCAATTTTAGCGGCAGGATATTGAGATGCTTGCCCACGAAGCGCCTGATATATCCTTCTGAAATAGGTAATCAAATAACCCGCTCTCATTTTTCAATCATGCGGATTAGGTAAACCACCTTCACAAGCCAGTGTATGCAGATAACCCCGAAGCTTGCCCCAGGTTTCTTATCTTTCTTTTCCAGTAGCGAATGCCATCATTAACCAGCTTCTGTCGATGAACATACGGAACTTTCCAGTCAATAGAATCTAAAATTGTGTCCCATTTAGGGTGTCCGACCGTATGAGTCCGGCGGATAAACTCTGCGGCATATATGCTAAATAGAACATCGCTATAGGAAATGAATATCGTTCTTGGATAACTACGGGGGGCATATGTACGCAGTAGTTCTGCCAAACTTTCGTACTCTGTATCAGTACAACGGTAAGCATATAACGCCCGTCCATCAGCTCCGGATAATGAACGGCGACTAAAAAACATGTTAAGCCATTGCAAAAGTGGGTTAACTGGAGTTTTCACAAGCAACCTGCCTTCCTTTGATACAATTCGTAACAGGTTACTATCATCATAAAAAAGCTCAACCCGATGAACTCGCTAAAAATGAGACAAATCATTTATATCTCGAAAAAACTTGTTACAATCATGAGCGCTACACCGAACTTAACCATATAAATTATGTGTGTTTTGTTTATTTTTTAAACAATTACAACTATCCATTATTTACACAGGTATCAAAATGTTAGCGCAGCTTTTTGAGCAGTTGTTTCAATCGATAGACTCTACACTGATCACCAATATTTTCATCTGGGCTGTTATATTCGTATTTTTATCAGCGTGGTGGTGTGACAAAAAAAATATACATAGTAAGTTTAGAGAATATGCTCCAACCTTAATGGGGCATTAGGTATTCTGGGTACTTTCATTGGTATTATTATTGGGTTACTCAATTTTAATACTGAAAGTATTGATACCAGCATCCCCGTATTATTAGGCGGCCTAAAAACAGCATTCATTACAAGCATTGTAGGTATGTTTTTTGCCATTTTATTTAATGGAATGGATGCTTTCTTTTTTGCCAATAAACGAAGTGCGTTAGCAGAAAATAACCCTGAATCTGTTACACCTGAACATATCTATCATGAATTAAAAGAGCAGAACCAGACTCTGACTAAATTAGTCTCGGGTATTAACGGTGATAGTGAAGGTTCTCTTATTGCTCAAATAAAATTACTACGTACTGAGATTAGCGATTCCTCGCAGGCACAATTAGCTAATCACACTCATTTCAGTAATAAGCTTTGGGAACAACTTGAACAATTTGCAGATCTAATGGCAAAAGGTGCTACAGAACAAATTATTGATGCTTTACGACAAGTCATTATTGATTTTAATGAAAATTTAACTGAACAGTTTGGTGAAAACTTTAAAGCACTTGATGCCTCTGTAAAAAAACTTGTTGAGTGGCAGGAAAATTATAAAACGCAAGTTGAGCTGATGTCAGAACAATATCAACAAAGTGTCGAGTCTCTGGTTGAAACAAAAACTGCGGTTGCCGGGATTTGGGAAGAATGTAAAGAAATTCCTCTGGCTATGTCTGAACTGCGTGAAGTGCTTCAGGTGAACCAACATCAAATCAGCGAACTCTCCCGCCATTTAGAAACCTTTGTCGCCATCCGCGATAAAGCTACAACCGTATTACCTGAAATACAGAACAAAATGGCTGAAGTGGGTGAACTGCTGAAATCCGGAGCTGCAAATGTTAGTGCATCTCTTGAGCAAACCAGCCAGCAAATACTTCTTAATGCAGATTCAATGCGCGTGGCCCTGGATGAAGGTACCGAAGGATTCAGACAATCGGTTACCCAAACACAACAAGCATTTGCCTCGATGGCACATGATGTCAGCAATTCCTCCGAAACTCTAACCAGCACGTTAGGTGAAACAATTACTGAAATGAAACAAAGTGGTGAAGAATTCCTGAAGTCACTAGAGTCGCACTCGAAAGAATTGCATAGAAATATGGAACAAAATACGACTAATGTAATTGATATGTTCAGTAAGACTGGTGAAAAGATTAACCATCAACTATCCAGTAATGCCGATAATATGTTTGATTCAATCCAGACATCATTTGATAAGGCAAGTGCAGGGCTGACTTCTCAAGTCAGAGAATCAATTGAAAAATTTGCTCTATCCATCAACGAGCAGTTACATGCTTTTGAGCAAGCAACTGAACGTGAGATGAACCGTGAAATGCAATCATTAGGTAATGCTCTGCTTTCAATCAGCAAAGGTTTTGTCGGTAACTATGAAAAACTTATTAAAGATTACCAAATAATTATGGGGCAGTTACAAGCATTAATTTCTGCTAATAAAAATCGAGGGTAATCGATCATGGATAAGATTATAGGGAAACAATTACCTAAAAAGATCAAGATAATGAACACTGGGTATCCATGTCAGACCTAATGGCAGGGCTGATGATGGTTTTTATGTTCATATCTATTGCTTATATGCACTACGTACGTATTGAAAAAGAAAAAATTAAAGAAGTTGCCGTAGCCTACGAGAATGCTCAGTTACAGCTTTATAATGCTCTGGATATTGAGTTTGCAAAGGATTTGCAAGACTGGGATGCAGAGATCGATAAGCAGACTCTGGAGGTTCGATTTAAATCACCGGATGTTTTATTTGGCTTAGGAAGCACAGAGCTTAAACCAAAGTTTAAACTCATTCTTGACGACTTCTTTCCTCGCTACCTAAAAGTTCTTGATAATTATCAAGAACATATTACTGAAGTCCGCATTGAAGGTCACACAAGTACTGACTGGACTGGAACAACGAATCCTGATATTGCTTATTTTAATAATATGGCACTATCACAAGGTCGTACACGTGCAGTATTACAATACGTGTATGATATAAAAAATATCGCGACACACCAACAATGGGTTAAAAGTAAATTTGCCGCAGTAGGTTATTCATCTGCACATCCCATTCTTGATAAAACCGGCAAGGAGGATCCTAATCGCTCTCGTCGTGTCACCTTCAAAGTTGTAACAAATGCCGAGTTGCAGATTAGAAAGATTATTCAGGAGTAAGAGATGAAATTATCTATCGACATTTCAGAACTTATTCAATTAGGGAAGAAAATGTTACCAGAAGGAGTCGACTTTTTTTCTGGATGAATCCCCTATTGACTTTGATCCTATAGATATTGAGTTATCCACGGGTAAAGAAGTTAGTATCGAAGATCTTGACCCTGGTAGCGGGCTTATCTCTTATCATGGCCGCCAGGTTCTTTTATATATTAGGGACCATTCAGGGCGTTATGATGCGGCTATCATCGATGGCGAAAAAGGAAAACGTTTTCATATTGCCTGGTGCAGAACTCTTGATGAAATGCGCCATAAAAATCGATTTGAAAGGTATCATGCAACTAACCGCATAGATGGTTTATTCGAAATTGATGATGGTTCAGGTCGGAGCCAGGATGTTGATTTACGGGTATGTATGAATTGTCTGGAACGACTTAATTACAAAGGAAGTATTGATAAATCAAAGGAAAAGAGAGATTTTTAAATCATTCTCATTAAATGAGTTTTTTCAGATTATAGTACCTGTTTTCGTCATATGCCTAAGGGTATCTATGACAAAACAAATAGTGGGTATGTCGAAAACTGGAAAGATATATCAAAATCAATACGAGAAAAGGCCAAGTATACTTGTAATGATTGTGGTGTGAATTTATCAACCGCCAAAAACTTGTGCCATGTCCATCATAAAAATGGCATCAAATATGATAATCACCATGAAAACCTTCTTGTTCTGTGTAAGGATTGCCATCGTAAACAACCCCTCCATGAAGGTATATTCGTTACCCAAGCTGAGATGGCTATCATTCAACGTTTACGTTCCCAACAAGGGTTATTAAAAGCCGAATCCTGGAATGAAATATATGATCTGACTGATCCATCAGTACATGGTGATATTAATATGATGCAACATAAAGGCTTTCAACCTCCTGTTCCTGGGTTAGATCTTCAAAACTCAGAACATGAAATTATTGCAACCGTAGAAGCAGCATGGCCAGGCCTTAAAATTGCAGTTAACCTTACTCCCGCCGAAGTCGAAGGATGGAGAATATATACCGTGGGTGAGCTGGTTAAAGAATACAAACAGGAGCCTTTACGATCAGCAACGTTGTAAATTCCAAACTCCGTGAAAGTTAAGACTTTCTACGGAGATAAATTAAAATTTTCCTGATTTGTGACTCAAATTACTAAAAGTCGTTTATGGCATAACTTGTCTGTTTTTTTGGTGTAATAGGTATAAAGGCATATGCTATGGTTAGCCTTATATTTAAAACTTTCCTCATACGGGTGAAGGTTAAAGCTTGGTAGATAGGTTACAGTCACAATGAATAAAGCAATAACGGTGCTTGCTATAATGATGGCTTCATTTTCCGTAAATGCGTATGTATTACCGGAAACTCCTGTGCCATTTAAAAGTGGTACCGGAGCAATTGATAACAACACTGTCTACATTGGTTTAGGTAGCGCAGGTACGGCATGGTACAAGCTGGAGAAACAGACCAAAGATAAAAAAATGGACAGCGTTAGCTGCATTTCCTGGTGGACCGAGAGATCAAGCAACTTCTGCATTTATTGATGGCAATCTGTATGTGTTTGACGGCATTGGCAAAAACAGTGAGGGCTTGACTCAGGTATTTAATGACGTTCACAAATACAACCTCAAAACCAATAGCTGGGTTAAATTGATGTCGCACGCGCCGATGGGCATGGCGGGTCATGTGACATTTGTACACAACGGCAAGGCTTATGTTACTTGCGGTGTTAACCAGAATATCTTCAATGGCTATTTTGAAGATCTTAACGAAGCTGGAAAAGATTCAACATACCGAACGCCGGAGAACTGGACGACGACACCACGAAGCAGTCATTTCAGTCGGGGGATGATTGTAGACAAATTTGTTGACGCTATTTTGCGGTTTTGGCGCGAAAGGTGAGCGTTCATTAATTTGATTTATTCGCATCCATCAACGCTTTTAACTGCTCCGGCGTAAACGGTGGTTTGCGTCGGTGCAGCATCGCATGGCAATTTGGGCACACAGGAAGCAAATCATTAACTGGATCCAGCTGGTAATCCTCTTTAATGGCTGAAAGCGGCACCAGGTGATGCACATGGATAAAGCCTTCTGCGATATCGCCATAGATCTTCACCAGATCAACGCCGCATACGTTGCACTGGCATCCATGATGTTCGACCGCTTTATCTCGGGCCTTTTTATCGCGTTCATAGCGGTTTACTGTCACCTTTATCGCCGCACCCTCAACGTATGTCTCCTGCGACGGCAACTCGTCCGGGAACAGAACGTCGGCTATGGGAGCCGCAGCGGCTTTATCCTGATGAATATGAAATCCCTGCTCTATGAGTAGCTTGACGCATTTAGATTTTATTCCGCCGGTGAAATCTGCAGGGGTAAATTGCGTCCCCGTCATCAATGTCGCTGCGATGCCAGCAATCGCCTTCGAGGGGTAACGTCGGCCATGATATTCAATCTCATACAACCGCGCAGGCTGGAACTGATGAGTTTCTCCCGCATCCCATAAATGGATAGCTTCGATGATATACCGCCGCGGAAGATGATCAGGGAGTTTATTCATGGAGAATGTCCTTATACGTTCTCAGAACAGGCAGCAAAAAAACAAATGAGATCAAGGTAATATATCTTCACTTGCAGGCTTGAACAGCAGAAAATTTGCGAGCATGATCGCAATTATTTCACTGCCAGGGATATCAATGGCTTCCAGTAAATCGCTACAGCAGGCAATTGCCAATATAAAAATCTGGCACAAGGGTGAACAGCGCGCGCCGCATAAGCCATTGTTATTGCTATATATATTAGCGGGATACCTGAATGGACATCCGCGCCTTTTCGATTATGGCTCGGAAATCTACGAACCTCTGCACAGTTTACTGGAACGTTTTGGGCCACAGCGTTCACAGTACCGACCTGATATGCCGTTCTGGCGATTACAAGGCGACGGATTCTGGCAATTACACAATGCCGAGCTTTGCTCAACAGCAGGGAGCAGCCGACAACCACCAGTGAAGGAACTGACTGAATACCACGTTGCAGGCGGTTTCGATGAACAGCACTACGCCCTGGTAACTGGCAATAAAAAACTCATCAATACTCTGGCGCAACAGATACTCGAAGCGCACTTCACCGAGAGTATTCAGGAAGAAATTGCTGACGAGCTGGGTTTTGATCTCCAGCAAATCCGTAAACAGCGCGACCCGTTATTTCGCAAAAATGTATTACGCGCTTATAAATACCAGTGCGCGATATGTGGCTTTAATATGCGCCACGACGACACCACCGTCGCGTTGGAAGCGGCGCATATAAAATGGAAACAGCACGGCGGTCCTTGCGAAATTCCTAATGGCCTGGCGCTTTGCGCAATTCACCATAAAGCCTTTGATAAAGGATCGATTGGCCTGGATGAAAATATGCGGGTACTGGTCTCGGATGCGGTAAACGGCGGAGGGATCGTTGAGAGATTATTCTGGGATTTTGACGGGAAAACTATTGCGTTGCCACAGGTGCGTAAAAATTACCCTTTTGAGGGGTTTGTGGAGTGGCATCGAAAAGAGGTTTTTAGGGGGTGAGGTTGATAACTATCGCATTATGTTCAATATTGCTGACATAATCAGTGCAGGATCTTACCGCTAGTTTACAACTCGCCTTCGATAGCGGCGCAAAACGAGTTCTGTTGCCGATATCCTCGGCTATGGATATTCCAACAGTACCGGCAGAGTTGTTTACCAAGTTTCAGGTAAGTTTTTACTCAGAATCGGTTGATGCGGTTTATAAGGCGCTGGATGTGAATTAACACACTCCTCAGCTTATTTACAAAAGGATTATTCCCATTTGATATAATATCAGTGCCAATTTACTTTTATCAATGGAATATATCTCGGCTAAATAACAATAAAACTTATCGCTAATGGATTAAATAAACAATTTTCTAATTCATTTCACCACCTTTGATATAGAAATTGATGGTGTTGTCGCTGCCATTGCTTATGGTGATGATAAAATCCACGTTTCTGGATCGTTGCGTAGAAAATCATCACTGCCTTGATATTTTGATGCGATATAATCATACCGTTCCGTAGTACCAATTTCAATTTCAGGCTAAACCCCAATATTAAAAAAAATTAGAGTTATTCACTGATTATATTATCAATAATATAATCAGTGAATAACATGGACTATATAATAAATTGCTCTAATCATTTCCCTTACGAATATATGGGCCAAAAGCCCAAGAATCATAATAAGGGTGATGGACTAATTTTTCATTAAATCGAACACTATAAGTTAATTTTTTTATATTTTTACGTACAGCATTAATACTGGGCAAAGAGGAAAGATAATCTATAAACTTATCGATAGTGATTTCCCCTTCGCAACACTCAAACCCATCAATGATATTTTTCGCCATTTTTCCATTTTCATTTGTTTGATATATCACTCCAGGTATTCGTTGAAAAAAACTAGATAATGCATATTTGTCCGCTACATATGTATCATCCACATGATATTTCCCACCGAGCATAGTTGTAGTAACAATAAGCTTATACACACCTTTGGGTTGCCATGTTGATGGTAGTTCGAATTCTTTAATGATCACATCAAGATGATTAAGATAATGTTCAGAAATTCGATTTATTTGTTGAAAATAAGAACGCATAAATTTATTATTATGATCATGTATTAATGAGCTATCTCCAACGATGTTACACACTTGCTGATAGTACTTACCATAATATATTGGTTGACCATTTGATTTTAGTTCTGTAAAAATCAAACAATCATCCAGGAGAATCACGCAATCGCACTGATAATTAGCATGAGCATCAATTGGAGAAGCTTTAATCCCCGCATCACGAACTTGTTTTATAAATTGTTGCTCATGAAATCGCCCTTTACTTGCTTGAGAAATTTTTTTGGAACCAAATAATGACATTAGAGAGCGAGTCACTGAGCTATTTGCTATTAATGCAGGCATTAAGCATAAACCGTCCATACAGGGAATAAATGGGCAATCATTAAGATCATGTGATTTTGAATTGAAGGTAAAATAATCTATCAGTTTTTTTGCTGCATCTGCTGCAATCCCCTTACGTTGAAAGAATGATAACCAACTCTCACGGCTTTTTATGATCAGCCAGCGATCCAACGGTAGGGGTATAGGTTTTGTCGATGAAAATCTTTTGCTCATTTCTTCTTTAGATAACTCGACTAAACATTGATAAGCGTGCACCCAATTAAATAATGATATATTCCCATATTCTTCATGAAGGTCATCAGGAGACATATTTTCCAACTCGCTTAGATGAAATGAGCTAAAAACGCCATCAGAATTTAAGTAAGATGGCATATGATCCTTTACCCAACTATTTAGATGAAAATGTTTGTTACTAAATTCATGAACTTCGCTATATAGATGTGACGCTCTCATCATTAGTCTATTTCTTGCAATCTCATAATCTCGGTATAAACAAAAACTATCAACCTCAAGAGAGTAAATGTTATTATCCAATTTTGTAAATACTGCACTACTTAGTCTGAAAAAGTCTCTTACTCTGCTTAATGAGTCAAAAACATTCCACTCATTAAGGTACCCTCCCATTGAAAGCAAGGTTTGTTTATTCACACAAGAAGTTAGTTTCAATGGCCCATGAGTCCGTAAATAAGAAAATATTCTTCCGGTGTAATTGGCTACCTCATCAAATGCCCTATCGATAACTCGAAAATATTCGATATCAGGTTCAGCATGAATATTAATATTTTCAGAAACGATAAATAATGGAAAAATCCTCTTCATTTTTTTAGGATCATTGACCACAACCAAGGATGATAATGATGATAAAAACATCTCACAAAACATGATGAGATTAAGTATTAAT
>ENA-OQCW01000878-OQCW01000878.1-human-gut-metagenome-genome-assembly--contig:-NODE-878-length-14293-cov-3.361641_pt1 | contig 14293 bp, 12 predicted proteins | sample MGYA00242767_ERZ504593 | MGnify/ENA primary metagenome ERZ504593 (study PRJEB26092, sample SAMD00036307) | human gut metagenome | host: Homo sapiens | study: EMG produced TPA metagenomics assembly of... | reverse complement strand
TGTTTCCTGGAAAAAATTTTCTGCCCGCTCGAAGGCGTCCATGCATGTCTCTATATCTAACCTTCCATCTTCCGGTATATGTACATTTAAAACTTTTGTTCCTTCCGGTAAGGTATACTTCTCCGTCTCAATCGCTTTCTCCAGACGGATTGGTTCAAACTGAAGTCTGCCAAGCCGGAAGATCTTTAATTCCAGCGGAAGGCTCAGCCACTCACACTCCGTCAGTCCACAAATACCATATCTTTTTTTGCATTCCTCATTCCAAATCCGGAAATCAGAAAACGTATCAAAATAAACCTGGTCAGCAATTCCTTTCTCCTGAAAGGTTTCATATACTTCCACTGCCATGCGGATGTAAAGGACAAGTGCAAACACACGCCAGTTTTCTTCCTCTTTTAAGCGGGCAAAAAACCTCTTTTTGTCTTCTTGAAACTCTCTTTTGTAACTGGTATACACCGTATCCTCTATGGAAAACTGTTCTACCTGCTGTATGGATGCTTCATCCATTCCGATCTTTTCACAAAATTCTCGCATTGTCATCTATCTTTCCCTCTCTTTTCCGTATCTATTTTTTGATTGCCCCCTCTTCATCCAAATGCTACAATAAATCTGAACTTACAATTTTTATGCGAAAGGGGTGTTTCTTCTATGGAACATGCAATCCATAACATTTCACCGATTTATAACAGTGACTCACAAATATTAATCTTAGGGAGTTTCCCTTCTGTCAAATCCCGAGAAGCACAGTTCTTCTATCATCATCCACAGAATCGCTTCTGGAAGCTGTTGGCAGCGCTTTCTCATGAGGATGTTCCGGTTACGATTGCAGACAAGAAAGCATTTCTTTTCAGGAACCGTATTGCAATATGGGATGTCATCGCCTCCTGTGAGATTGAAGGTTCCAGTGACAGCAGTATCCGTAATGTGATCCCAAATGACATCTCCAGAATTCTGCGGGATGCTCCGATCCGGCAGATCTACACAAACGGCGGTACTGCCTTTAAGCTTTATGAAAAATACTGTCTGCCTCTCACCAGACAAAAAGCGATCCGGCTCCCTTCTACCAGTCCTGCCAATGCGGCATATTCTCTGGAACGACTGATCTTAGAATGGTCTGTATATCTAAAAGAGACATTGGAATAATTAGTTCCAGTGTCTCTTTTTTCTTCCCAATATTCCTCAGCAGATCATCAATCTACCTTAGAGTACCCGTAGCTGTTTACAATCGCTTCCACCGGTCTTCCCTCTTTGCACATCGGACAATCATGAGGAGCATATGCCCGGTAATCCGGAACATCGCTGCTCGTAAAAATTGTATTGATCTTCATTCCCGCAATTTTTGTCACAGCGCTGAAAATAGAGCAGATTCCACAGACACTGCCTCCATAGTACAGCACGGACTCAATCGCTTTGGAAATGGTCTTCCCTGATGTCACTGAGGCAGCCAGTATCAATACCTGTTGATTTTTGATCATCCGCTGCTTGTTATCCCGGAACACGATCTGTCCTGCCTGATGAAATTCCGGCGTGATTACAGAAATATTGTTTTTGCTGCTCATAGACATCGTGGTACTGTCCGACAAAATCTCTGCCAGAAATGTTCCAATTACTTCCGTCTCATCCAGACAGACGATCGTATCGACCATAGTTGTCGTCAAATATTCCTTTGCAAGTTCTTTCGCCGCTTCGCGGGCATTGTTGTGCCGTGTCTTCACTGTAGACATATCAATATAGGTATTGATGTGTGAATTTCCCGTCGCAAAATGTCCTTGCAGGATTTTGATTCGCGCCTTTGGATTCTTAGATGAACGTAAATCTTTCAACTTTAATTCCATTGTGCTTCCCTCCCAAACACTATTTTGTCAGATTTCTTTTATCAATACTCTTATATTAGCACAATTTTTATATTCTTGCACCTAGAACTTTTTTACATTTTACTAAACTGCCGGATTTCTACACGATTCCCTGTGCATTCATTGCATCTACTACTTTCTCAAAGCCTGCAATATTGGCACCTGCCACATAATTTCCTTCCACACCGTATTTTTTCGCTGCGTCTGTCATATTGTGGCAAATGTTGATCATGATTCCTTTCAGCTTGCTGTCCACCTCTTCAAAGGTCCAGCTTAACCGCTCGCTATTCTGGGACATCTCAAGCGCAGATGTGGCAACTCCGCCTGCATTGGCTGCTTTTCCCGGTGCAAAAAGCACACCATTCTTCTGAAGATATTCGGTAGCTTCCATTGTCGTCGGCATGTTTGCTCCTTCCGCCACCGCGATACAGCCATTTGCTACAAGCATCTTTGCATCTTCCAGATGCAGTTCATTCTGTGTTGCACATGGAAGAGCGATATCAACCTTCACTGACCATACTCCGGTTCCTTCCTGATACTTCGCATTTGGGCGATATTTTGGATATTCCGTCAGACGCTCCCGCTTCACTTCTTTGATCTCTTTTAATGCTGCTACGTCAATTCCGTCCGGATCATACACCCATCCGGTAGAATCGCTGACCGTCACAACTTTTGCCCCGAGTTCCTGTGCTTTTTCTGTCGCATAGATTGCCACATTTCCCGCACCTGACACTGCTACAGTTTTCCCTGCAAGTTCGATTCCGTTGAGTTTTAACATTTCCTCTGTCAAATATAACAGACCATATCCGGTTGCCTCTTTTCTTGCAAGAGATCCCCCGTAACTTAATCCTTTTCCAGTCAGCACGCCTTCATATACACCACGGATTCTCTTGTATTGTCCAAACAGATACCCGATCTCTCTTGCTCCTGTTCCGATATCTCCGGCAGGTACATCGGTATCGGCTCCAATATATTTACATAATTCTGTCATAAAACTCTGGCAGAATGCCATCACTTCCCGATCTGATTTCCCTTTTGGGTCAAAATCAGATCCGCCTTTTCCTCCGCCGATCGGAAGTCCGGTCAGAGAGTTTTTAAATACCTGCTCGAATCCTAAAAATTTGATGATCCCAAGGTTGACAGATGGATGCAGACGAAGTCCTCCCTTATACGGTCCGATCGCGCTGTTGAACTGCACGCGGTACCCAGTGTTCACCTGTACCTGTCCTTTGTCATCTACCCACGGCACCCGGAATTTAAACTGTCTTTCCGGCTCTACCAATCTCTCGAGAAGGGCTTCTCTTCGGAACTTCTCTTCATTTGCTTCTACTACAATTCTGAGAGATTCCAGCACTTCCTTTACCGCCTGATGAAATTCCGGCTCCGCCGGGTTCTTTCTCACTACTAACTCAATGACTTCATCTACATATGACATCTTCATTACCTCCTCAGATATAAAATCAGCCGCACAGAAAAACTCCTGCGCGGCCTCATTGCCTTGTTTACTTTGACATTATAATGTTATGCTCTGTAAAAGTCAAGCAATTTTTCACTTTGACTTTCCTCTTCGTTATTTATTTGAAGTATGCAACACCAGATTCGAAGATCTTCAGATCTTGCTCTCCGTAAATATTGACTGCAACCGATTTTCCTCTTCGTTCTGAGTGAGCCATCTTACCAAGCACACGTCCATCCGGACTTGTGATTCCTTCGATCGCACAGTAAGAACCATTTGGATTCCATTCCTCATCCATTGTCACTGTGCCGTCAAGATCACAGTACTGTGTTGCTACCTGACCATTTGCGAAAAGCTGTTTTAATACCTCTTCGGAAGCTACAAAGCGACCTTCTCCATGAGATGCCGGATTTGTGTAAACTCCGCCAAGTTCTGCCTGCTGCAGCCATGGTGATTTATTTGTTACGACTTTGGTGTATACCATCTTGGAAATATGGCGTCCGATTGTATTGTATGTCAATGTCGGAGAATTCTCTGTCTGTCCACAGATTGTTCCGTATGGCACCAGACCAAGTTTGATCAATGCCTGGAATCCGTTACAGATACCAAGTGCAAGTCCGTCACGCTCATGCAATAATTTTTCCACTGCTTCTTTTAACTTCGCATTCTGGAATGCTGTTGCGAAGAATTTTGCAGAACCATCTGGCTCATCTCCGGCGCTGAATCCACCTGGGAACATGATCATCTGTGACTGTGCGATCGCCTTCTCAAACTCTGCTACAGAGTCACGGATATCTTCTGCATTTAAGTTCTTGAATACTTTTGTGATCACCTTTGCCCCTGCACGCTCAAATGCCTTCTTACTGTCGTACTCACAGTTTGTACCTGGGAATACTGGAATGAAGACTGTAGGCTGTCCAATCTTATGTGTGCAGATATGGATATCACTTGTACGATACAGTCCGTTTTCGATCACTGCTTTTTCAGATGCCGGCTGCACATCGATGTTCTGCATCTTTTGTTTTTCTTCTGAAACAGTCGGGAATACGCTTTCCAAAGTTCCTTTCCATGCAGTCACTGCTTCATTCAAACTAAGCTGCATCTCTCCATAGGAGATTGTGTTGTCTGCTGTCACTTCTCCAAGGAGTGTATAAGAAATAGAAAGTTCTTCAAGTCTTTCTGCCGGTACTTCTGCGATCAGATCCCCGAATGCCGGTGCAAACAGTTCACGCTTATCAATTGTTTCTTCCAGTTTTACACCCATTCCATTTCCAAATGACATCTTACTTACCGCTGCTGCAATTCCGTGTCTGTCCAGCGCATAGGCAGAAACAATCTTGCCACTGTGGATATCTTCTGCAAATTTTGCATACTGATCTTTTAAGCTTGCATATACTGGAAGTTCATAGTGATCCTGTTCCATCCGAAGCCATACTAACTTATTTCCTGCTTTCTTAAGCTCTGGTGTAATGATCTCATGGTCGTGTGCCACATCCACTGCAAAAGAAACTAATGTTGGCGGAACATCAATATCCTGGAACGTTCCGGACATACTGTCCTTTCCACCGATCGACGGCAGTCCCAGACCAAGCTGTACATCATATGCACCGAGCAACGCTGCAAACGGCTGGCTCCATCTCTTTGGATCTTCTGTCATTCTGCGGAAGTATTCCTGGAACGTAAGACGGATCTTACTGTAATCTCCACCATTTGCCACGATTTTTGCAACAGATTCTACCACTGCATAGACTGCTCCGTGATATGGGCTCCAAGTAGATAAATATGGATCAAATCCATAGCTCATCATTGTCACAGTATCACAAGTTCCTTCCTGCACCGGAAGTTTTGCAACCATACTCTGTGTCTCTGTCATCTGATATTTTCCACCGTGTGGCATAAAGACAGAACCTGCTCCGATGGAACCGTCAAACCGTTCTACAAGACCTTTCTGCGAGCATACATTTAAATCTTTTAATGTTGCGATCCATTTTTCTTTGACATCTTTTACTTCTTCTCTTACGAAAAGGCTTCCCGCTCTGTCCGGAATTTCCACAGTAACTGCTGTTTCCTGGTGTGCTCCGTTTGTATCTAAGAACGCACGGGAAATATTGACAATCTCTTTTCCTCTCCAAGAAAGTACCAGACGTGGTTCCTCTGTCACAACTGCCACTTCCACGGCTTCCAGATTCTCTTCTTTCGCATATGCAAGGAACTGTGCCACATCTTTCGGATCTACGACAACTGCCATACGCTCCTGAGATTCTGAGATGGCAATCTCTGTTCCATCTAACCCTGCATATTTTTTCGGTACTTTATCTAAATCTACCCGCAGACCATCTGCAAGTTCTCCGATCGCAACAGACACTCCACCTGCTCCGAAGTCATTACACTTTTTGATCAGGCAGCTGACTTCCTCTCTGCGGAACAGTCTCTGAATCTTCCGTTCTGTCGGTGGATTTCCCTTCTGTACTTCTGCTCCACATGTCTCAATAGATTCTTCTGTATGTACTTTGGAAGAACCAGTCGCACCGCCGCATCCATCACGTCCGGTACGTCCACCGAGCAGTACAATGATATCTCCCGGATCAGATGTCTCACGGATCACCGCTCTTCTAGGTGCAGCTCCTAATACTGCTCCGATCTCCATACGCTTTGCAACATAGTTCGGATGGTAAATCTCTTTGACTGCTCCTGTGGCAAGTCCGATCTGATTTCCATAAGAGCTATATCCATGGGCAGCCTCTGTCACCAGTTTTTTCTGTGGAAGCTTTCCTTTCATCGTATCTTTCACAGATACGGTCGGATCTGCCGCACCTGTTACGCGCATTGCCTGATAAACGTAAGTACGTCCTGAAAGCGGGTCACGGATTGCTCCGCCAAGACAAGTTGCAGCTCCTCCAAATGGTTCGATCTCTGTCGGATGATTGTGTGTCTCATTCTTGAAGTTGACAAGCCACTCCTCTTCCTTTCCATCTACGACCACCGGAACAACGATACTGCACGCATTGATCTCATCGCTCTCTTCCTGATCATTTAATTTTCCTTCTTTTTTGAGTTTTCTCATTGCCATCAGGGCAAGATCCATCAGACATACGAATTTGTCCTCACGCCCTTTAAAAATCTCTGAGCGGTCTTCCAGATATCTCTCATAAGTCTTTACGAGAGGTTCTTTGTAATCTCCATCTTCAAATGTAACTTCTTTTAATTCTGTGGAGAATGTTGTATGGCGGCAGTGATCTGACCAGTATGTGTCTAACACACGAATCTCTGTCATCGTTGGATCTCTGTCTTCTTCCCCTTTAAAATATCCCTGAATATGAAGGAAATCTTTGAACGTCATTGCAAGCCCAAGAGAATCATATAACTCCTTTAATTCTGTCTCCGGCATCTCTTTGAACCCGTCAAAAATCTTCACATCTTCCGGTTCCTCAAACACTGTGACAAGTGTCTCCGGCTTGTCCATCCCTGTCTCTCTGGAATCGACTGGATTGATGCAGTGACTCTTGATCGCTTCAAATTCAGCATCTGTAATCTCTCCTTCGATCACATATGTTGTTGCAGTCTTGATCACTGGTGTCTCATCTTCTTTGATAAACTGTACACACTGTACTGCTGAATCGGCTCTCTGATCAAATTGTCCCGGAAGAAACTCTACGGAAAAAACTCTGCTTCCTTCCTTCATTGAGAATTCTTCTCTGTATAAAATATCTACCGGCGGCTCTGAGAAAATACCATTGCAGGCTGTCTCAAAAGTCTCGTCAGAAAGATTCTCAATATCATAGCGGTTCAGCACACGGATTCCTGTAATTGTCTGAATGCCAAGATAACCTTTTTGCTTCGTGCTGTAATTCCTTTTGCCTGCACACTGCATATTCCGGTTTCTTCTCAACATATACACGTTTTACACTACTCATAATATCCTCCATTTCGTCTGATACTTTCTTCTATTTGTATCCTACCACAATTCAAATCATTAGTATAATTAATATAACTTAATTTACTTATAAGAAATATTAATGCTATGATTTTTTCTTCGCTCTGCCCCGTCTCCAGAGTGCCCCCGGCACCCCACAGAATTAACAGACTCCCTATGAAAATCACTCCGATCCGAATCACCATATCAAAGAAAAACCCTTCCGGCAGCATCCGGATCAGCAAATCCGTAGCCGGATCCAGCAGCCACAGATCATTGTTAAAAAAGATCTCGTGGAACAACACGAAATACTTATTGAAATCAATCGCGACCAACCCTCCAAACACTGCTGCCACCCCAAGGAACAGACCGACTGCCCATCCATACATCTGAGGTAAAATCTCTCTTAAATTTCCTTTCTGAAAAAGAATCAGCAAAACTGCTGCTGCGAAAATCACAAAGGCGACTCTGCGGATCTGTATCCCTCCGAGAAACAGTCCTTGTACATCTTCCATATGAAGCTTTTCCCGTTCATTAAAGAACATCCCTTCCTCTCCGGCGATCACAGTCTTTACTTCCAGATTTTTCCTGTCTCCTCTCAGATATGCCATCATCTCTTCAGTCACATCCATCACATCCTGCATCTCCATCTCCAGATCATCCAGTACTTGATACTTCTCATATTCCTTCTGGTACCATCCATAATCGCTATAAATTGCGATTTCAAAACTTGTGATCAACATGGCCACGATCATCGCCATTGCCGCCACCAGACCAAAAATTTTTTGCATTCTTCACCTCATCTCTCTGCCAGACATTATATCCTTCTCAAATATAGTTCCATGCTTTCTTCTTAAGTATACCAGTTTTTGGCATCGAATTCCAGAAAAATGGACTATGCTGTGTTTACTTTCTCGAAAACTTCTGTTGACATTTTCCTAAAATCCTCTTATTCTTATAAATATAAAATACTTATAAGGAGAACTAATGATGGACATCAATTACGAATTATATAAAGTCTTCTACTATGTAGCAACGACTCTCAGCTTCTCAGAAGCTTCCAAGCAGCTCTTTATCTCCCAGTCGGCAGTGAGCCAGTCGATCAAAGCTTTGGAAAAAAAGCTGGATCAGACCCTTTTCATCCGGAGTACCAAACGAGTCCAGCTCACCCCGGAAGGTGAGATCCTGCTGCGCCATGTAGAACCAGCAATGAATTTGATCAAGCGCGGAGAATCCCAGCTGATGGATTCTGCCACAACCGGAGGACAGATCCGCATCGGCGCCAGTGATACGATCTGCCGCTATTTTCTTGTCCCTTATTTGAAGCGCTTCCACAAGGAATTTCCAAACGCACATATCAAGGTGACCAACCAGACTTCCATCAAATGTGTGGAACTGCTTGAGACCGGACAAGTCGATCTGATCGTGACCAACTATCCGAACAGCTATCTCAGCAGTCTGACTACAGTCAAAAAAATCAAAAACTTTAAAGATGTTTTTATTGCCAATGAATCTTTCAGTGAACTGAAAGGGCGGAAACTCTCCCTGAAAGAACTCCTCCAATACCCGATTCTAATGCTGGACCGAAAGAGTACGACAAGTGAGTTCCTGCACAGCCTGTTCCAGCAACACCAGCTGGATCTTGTACCGGAGATCGAGCTGAGTAGTAATGATCTGTTGATCGACCTTGCAAGCATCGGGCTTGGCATCGCTTTCATCCCGGACTACTGTATTCCGCACAAATCCGACAATCTTTTTATTGTAGAAACTGATGAAGAACTTCCGACAAGACAGCTTGTCATCGCGCACAATCATCACGTGCCTTCTTCCAAGGCAGCGCTGGAATTTCTCAATTACTTTACACCACTGGAAGAAGTCTAAGGCACTGGTCTCTTCCTAAAACCTAAAAGAGCTATTGGTATCGTCTTATACATTTCTGCTCCTCATTTGGATTCCCAATCTACCATCCAAGTGAGGAGTATTTTTTCTTCTTCCTATGCTCTCTTTACATTTCCTGATCCCAAAACTTCATCATACTTTTCTCTGCAGTCTTAAGTGTCCCAATTTCATAATCATCCCACTCTCTTGGGAACACCTCCTGATACTGCCTTTCTAAAAAGCGCTCATCCAACAGCAAAATAACACCTCTGTCCTCTGCCGTCCGTATGACACGCCCGGCTGCCTGCAACACTTTATTCATTCCCGGATAGAGATAGGCGTAAGAAAACCCATTCTCCCCGTTCCGATCAAAATATTGCTTTAAAATTTCACGTTCATTGCACACTTGCGGAAGCCCTGTTCCAACTAGGAAAGCCCCGATCAGCCGTTCTTCTGTCAGATCAATTCCTTCAGAAAAGATTCCTCCCATCACGCAAAATCCAATCAGGCTTTCGCTCCGATCTTGATCAAATGCCTGAAGAAATGCCTCCCGCTTCTCTTCATCCATCGACTGTTCCTGGACAATGCAGATGACATCCTCCGTCTGATAACGCTGAAACTTCTCATATACCTCTTCCAGAAAACGATACGACGGAAAAAATGCAATGTAATTTCCTTTCTTCACCTGAAGCGCAGCTGCAATATAGGACGCAAACCGCTCATACATCTGCCCTGTTCGTCTCGTATACTTTGTACTGACATCTGTCCCAACAAACAACTTCCGCCGTTCTTTTTGAAATGGCGATGGTGCATAAATCGCATAGTCTTCCTTTTCCACACTCAAAAGCTTCTTATAATAGCGGATTGGAAGCATCGTTGCAGAAAAAAAGATAGTACTGTTTCCCCTAGATAAATACTCCTGGAGATTCACTGCCGGATTGACACAAAATAATTTTAGAAGAAAACTGTCGTCTGTTTCCAGCTCTGTATAAATAACATAGTGCTCATCCAAAATATCATAAATATTTAAGAATGCCCTCACATGAAAATACAACTCCAGTAACTGCTCCCTCACTTCCTCTGCCTCTGTTTCTTCCAAAAAACGCTCCAGTTCCGACATCAAGTTCATGAGGCTGACCGCGATATGGCCCACCGAAGTGTATTCTCGATATGACTCACATTCTCTCTTCAGTACAAGAAACTGTTGATTACATATTTCCAGTTTTCTCGTCAATTTCCGGTCCATTCCCTTCACCAGCCTTTTCGCTGTAAGAAACTCTTCTTTATAAAGGGTGGCGCTGTACATCTCCCTGGCACGTTCCACGAGATTATGCGCCTCGTCAATCAAAAATAAGTAGTCTTCTTTTCCTCCCTCTGAAAAGAATCTTCTTAGATGGGCATTCGGATCAAACACATAATTGTAATCACAGATAACGGCATCTACCCACAGCGCCACATCCAAAGACATCTCAAAGGGGCACACTTCATGTTTTCTCGCATATTCCTCTATATTTGATCTGCTCATATCGTCTGTCGCTGTCAGCAGATCAAAAACTGCATCATTTACTCTGTCGTAATGCCCTTTGGCATATGGACATGCTTCCGGATTGCACACCGCCTCTTCGCAGAAACAGATTTTCTCTTTCGCCGTCAACGTGATCACTTTATAGCGCAGCTTCTGCTTTTTCAGTGTCTGAAAGGCCTGCTCCGCTACTGTCCTTGTGATCGTCTTCGCTGTCAGATAAAAAAGCTTATCTCCCAACCCTTCTCCGACTGCTTTCACCGCCGGAAACACCGTCGCCATCGTCTTTCCGATCCCGGTAGGCGCCTGTATGAAAAGTTTCTTTTTCCTTAAAATAGTTCGATACACAGACATCGCAAGTTCCTTCTGCCCTTCTCGGTATGCATATGGAAACTGAATCTGTCGGATGGACTCTCTGGAAACTTTTCTCCACTCAATCTGAAATTTTGCCCACTTTCATATCTTTTGATCACATCTTCCATCCAGGTTTTCAATTCTTCTATGGAAAACGTCTGCAAAAATCTCTTGATCTCTTCTGTCTCCATCTGACAATATGTCATTTGGATCCGGATCTCTTCCAGATGATTCTGTGATGCATACATATATGCATAACACTTAGCCTGCGCCAGATGCACTGCGACTGGTTCCTCGATATACTTTAACTCTCTGAGAACCCCTTTGATCTCATCAATGACAATCTCATCTTCCCGCTTAATAATTCCATCTGCCCTTCCTTCGAGACAAAGTGTGAATCCTTCGCACAAAACTTCCATTTTCAAAGGTACTTCTGCATGGTAATCCGATCCCATCTGTCTTTGGATCTTTCTGTGGATTCTTGCCCCAAGCTGCATCTGCTCTTTATCCGCTCCTGCCGTCCGCCGCTGATCAATATCTCCCTCTCTTAAAATAAACTCCACAAGATTCCGGACAGAAATCTTTACTGTTTCACTCATCCCTCTCTACCGCCTCTTTCTTATCCATGGACATTTCTATACAGGAATGGCGGCATACTCCTATCGGAATATCCCGCCACCTGTGAACTTTGATGTGATGTATTATGCAACACAAAATCTCTGAAGAACATTTTCAAATGCTGTATCTTTTCCGTAAAAGCGAACCGTCAATACTTGCGTCAAATCAAGGCTTAACACACCGAGAATCGACTTCGCATCTATAATTCTTCTATTATGAAATATATCGATATCAAAATCACATTTTTCTGCTGTTCTTACAAAGTCTCTCACATCTTCATTTGCTGATAATCTAATCTTCCATTTCTGTTCCATTACCAACACCCCTTTCCAATGGATTGTTTGTATAGCACGGAACCCATTATGTCACCATTTTCTCAGAAAGTCAACTAGAAAACTCTCCAAAATTTGGGGAATCCGACCGTTCTTCTTTACTAAACTCCACCAAATTTGTTCGAAAACGAAGCGGAAGATTTTGATTCTGTAATGCGCGGTTCTCCCTCTCTGCAACACTGATGCTCTGGACAAATTCTTTCCACAATGCCTCATAGTCCATCTCTTCTTCTGAAAATCCACCGGTAATATTCTGAGCACTCCCAGAATCTCCCTTCATGCACATATACTGCTGCAAAAAGTAATATCTTTTCCCCTTCTCGTGAATCAGAAACACTTCATGGGTCTTGTCATAAATGACCCAGTTTTCCTGTGGAAAGCGATCTGCAAAGTGTTCTGCAATACACGGAAGTACTGCATGCTTTGGCTCAATTTTTGCAAACAGTGTCTTATTCTTTAATTCCCGAAATCTCACAAAACCTTTGTAATGATGTGCTTCGTTTGCCACCTGCCGGTACATTCCAAAAACAGCTCTGACTGCCTCATTTCCCAAAATGTTCCATCAACCGATCTTTCCTAGATAATTTCTTCGCCTCGAGCATTGCACGAAATACCATCTCCGCCTTTCTTCTGTCCGCCGATAACAATGCATAAGAGATTTTCTCATAGACGTCCGCCCCAAGATTTTTTTGAATCATGCGGATAACAGCAAGTGCCTTTCTTTCCTCCGCCTTACAGAAAATATATTCGCAGAACAATCGTCTTTCAAAACTATCTCCCACTTCCAGACCCGCCTCTTCCGCTGTCATTTTTCTCTTCCACACCTCATAGATGCCTGAAAAGATCCCGGTCAGGCTATCTTCACAAACGTAAATAATTCTCATCCTGCCACCTTTTCCTTTAATTCACTCTCATCCAAAACAGCTAAACATCCAAGACTTCCGTCTATCCGATTGATTTCCCGAAAATTTACATCATCAAACAATGATAACTGACGATAATTCATATTTCTGACAGAATCCGGCAAGCTCTCTTTTGTCTGAAGGAGATTTCTTGTAATATAATCCTCTTCTATCCGTACCTGACCAAACATTTTGCCATTACAAGTCAGAAAATATAGCGCTCTTTTTAATACGACTCCCATTTTCTTTAAATCTTCAAAGGAAAGGCTGCCCATTCTCCTTGCTTTTACAATACGCTCCGCTGACTTGTAACCAATCCCCGGCACTCTAAGCAATGTAAAATAATCCGCCCGATTTACCTCTACCGGAAAATACTCTAAATGCTTCAGTGCCCAGTTACACTTCGGATCCAGTAAAACATTGAAATTCGGTTGTTGTTCATCTAACAGTTCTTCCGCCCGAAATCCATAATACCGCAAAAGCCAATCTGCCTGATAAAGACGATGCTCCCGCAAAAGAGGAGGCCCCTGCTCCCCTGCTGCCGGAAGCGCCTTATCTTCATTGACGTGTACAAATGCAGAATAAAATACTCGCTTTAGATCAAACTTCTGGTACAGTGACTCTGCTACACGCATAATCTGAAAATCAGTCTCTGGTGTCGCACCAACGATCATCTGGGTGCTCTGTCCTGCCGGCACAAACTTTGGCGCACTGCGGTATAGCTGAATCTCCTGCCGATTCTCTGACATCCCATTCTGTACTAACCGCATCGGTGTAAGTATATTTTTTCTGGATTTGTGTGGGGCAAGTTGCCTGAGCCCCTCTGCTGTCGGAAGCTCCAAGTTGACACTCATACGATCTGCGAGGAATCCCGCACGGGCAATCAGGCGCTCATCTGCTCCGGGAATTGCCTTCACATGAATATATCCTTGAAAGTGGAATTCATTTCGCAATTTCCAGAGTGTGGTCACAATCTGCTCCATCGTCTCGTTGGGACTTTTTCCAAATTCCCGAACTCAAAAACAATCCTTCAATATAATTTCTCCGGTAAAACTCCATCGTCAGCCGGCATACCTCCTCCGGGGTAAAGGAAGTCCTTTCTACATCATTGGATGCACGATTGATACAGTATTTGCAGTCATAGATACACTCATTTGTAAAAAGAATCTTCAGAAGTGAGATACATCTCCCATCCGCAGAAAAACTGTGACAAATCCCTGCGTTTTTCGCAGCTTCCGAGTCCGTTTCCATGCCCCCCTCCGGCTCGTTCCGCTAGATGTGCATGCCACATCATATTTCGCCGCATCCGACAGAATCCTCAGCTTCTCATATAGTGACTTCTGTCCACCAAAGAGTGCCGGAACTGTCCCGAAAGTTCTTCCTATCGGCTGTGTGGTCATACTCCTTTGTATCTCTGATTTTCCTAGTATCTGTCCCTGCATCTGACTCTTCCTCTCCCTTCTTT
>ENA-OQCW01000874-OQCW01000874.1-human-gut-metagenome-genome-assembly--contig:-NODE-874-length-14345-cov-3.460613_pt1 | contig 14345 bp, 18 predicted proteins | sample MGYA00242767_ERZ504593 | MGnify/ENA primary metagenome ERZ504593 (study PRJEB26092, sample SAMD00036307) | human gut metagenome | host: Homo sapiens | study: EMG produced TPA metagenomics assembly of... | reverse complement strand
AATCATTCTGGGGGACATCGGCGGCTGGAACGGCTTTGTGTCCAGCGTCTATCTGGCTGGGCCGGGGCCGTTCCTCTACCATTTGTACGATGACCGTGGGCTGGATGTGCTGGGCGGCTCACAGAAGCTGCTATTGCCTCTCTATCATCAATTTCATGACTGGATTTTGGAATACGATCTGGAGAAGATTGACCAGATGTTCGCTCCAGCAAAAGAATGACTGCATAACAGAAAAGGAGCCATTACTATGGGACTTGATATTTACGCCGGGACGCTGACCCGGTACTATTCTCACAACTGGAAAACCGTTGTTCAGCAGTGGGCGGAGGAAAACGGATACACCTTTAACCGGATCACCCGGATGGAGAACCCGCCGACAACGAGGAGGAGCTGTCCTCGGCCGAGGTTCAGGCGGCGGTGGAGAACTGGCGGGATCAGATCTTAGCCGCCATTTCCCAGCCGAACCAACCGCCCTACACTCCATGGCCGGAGGACAACGAGCGGCCCTATTACACCGATAAGCCGGATTGGGATGCCTTTGGCGCTATGCTGCTGGTGGCCGCCTGTCGTACATACGAGGAACCGGTGCCTTCCACCGTGGAGAAGGACTGGATCTTCGGGGAGCATCCTCTGGTCGCCCGCCTTGCATCAGATGAGGAGCGGGTGTGGTCCCTGTTTCGTGGGGCTACCTGGTGGCTCCCTCTTTCTGACAGCTTTCTGTTCCAAGGGTCCTTGCCTACCGATGACACCGCCGCTATCGCCACCTTGGGCGGACTGCGGAAGGAGCTGGAAAAGCTGAACCAGCTGGCATGGCAGGCCGATGAGGACACTATCCTTGGCTGGGCAGACACGGAGGGATACCCAGTAGACGGAACCGTAGACTCAGATGGACAGTACAGCAAGGCAGACATCCCGGAACACACCCAGTATGACACTCAATCCCTTGCCAAGTTTGCCTTCTCCATGTTCTGGCGGGCCATGCGGTTTGCCGAGGAGCAGCAGGTGCCTATCCTGCTTGACTATTAAAGAGAATTCGTCAGGGGGTGGAGACCGTGGAACAAAAACGGCCGGCAGATATAATTCAGGAACTTCTGGACTACCTGTGGAACGGCCTGGGCCTGGAGGAAAAGGGCTGGAAGCGTCTGAAAAAGGGCGACTTCAAAAAGAAAATGAAAAACGGGCTGACCTATCAGATCTGGTTCGACCGGAAGCCGCTAACAAGCTACATAGACTACGAAATCGGCCATGGGAATGTGGAGGTGGGCTTCAGCTGTATCATAAAGCAGGGAGATGACTACCTCTACTCTTTCAGAATTGAACCCACAACAGGCGGTTCATTCTTTCGGATGCTGACAGAGGACCTGCGGCTGAACACCGGGCTGCTGGACACCTTTCTGCCCCTGGTCAAAGCCAACTACCTCGACTTCATCGACCGCTTCGAGGCAGACCCCGTGGAGGCATTACAGCCGGTCTGCGCCCCCTTCACCGAGGCGGAGGACTACAGCTGGTTCATCTATGTGCGGGAGCAGATGGTGGAACGGTACGGAACGGCGGAGCAGATGGAGGAGTACCGCCGTCAGGCGGAATTGCGCGGAACGCCTGGACACAAGGCAAAGAACTGGATGGGTTCGATGTTGTTCCACCTCTCCCACGCCAATGATGTGGATCAAGCCTGGGCCTCAAGCCGCACCAGAGAGGAACTGGACCAGGTGGTGGAACCCTTTGTGCAGGCCAAGCGGCAGACAGGACAGTGGACACAGGAGGATGAGGCGGGCTATCAGCTCTACCGGCAGGAAACAGATCCGAAGAAGCGCACCTTTCGGGTATGGTATCTCATCGCCAACCCCCGCGGCCTGCCGAAAGAGTTTGTCCAGAAAGAGCTGGAGTTTCGGTGGAAACTGTTCCCGGAGAAGAAGGAGGAAGCCAAATGAGCAATCAACTTTTCCAACAAAACCTGGATGACAAAAAAGGCCCACAACCCGGAGGTCCCTATCTCATTCAGATGCTGTTCAAAGAGCCGGTAGAAATGCCGGATAAAGAAAAAATGACTGCCGTAATGGAGAAGCACATCGGATCAACAGAATGCTTCTGTTATGATAAGAAAATGGCCGGCTTTGCCGCACAGGAGCATATTGCAGAGTTCAAGGACGGAAAATGCCCGGTGCAGCTGATGGTGATGAAATGCGACAAGTTCAAGGGCAAAGGCTTTGATGCCTTCCTGATGAGCCAGATGTGGGACTGCCAGGAGGACCGGGAGCGGATCTTCCGGGAGTGCAAATATCAGGTGGTAGCCACCGATATGCTGGCCGCGGCGCTTCCGGCGCTGGAGCGTGCCAACCTGGATGCCGACTTTTTGGAGGCTCTGGCGGAGCTGTACCCCACCTGTGAGGCATTCTATTTCCAGAACTGCGGCAAGCTGTTTCTGGCGGAGGATGTGCGTTCTCACCAGATTGAAGGCTCGGATCGGTTCATCCGCTTTGGCGTCAATGTCCGCTTCTTTAACATTGAGGGCACCGAGGATATGCTCATCGACACGGTGGGCATGAGCACCCTGTTCCTGCCCGACCTCCAGTACCACTTCCACGACATGGACCCCAACTGGGTGGTAAACCACGCCTACAATGTGGCATCGTACATATTGGAACATGATAACCCCATTCAGGATGGGGAAACCATAGACGGCGTGGCGGATGGCCAGATGTGCCGGGAGATCCAGTGGAAGTGCCAGTATGAGGACGCCCTGATCCAGCCGCCCAGAGGGGTGCTGGACATCCACATGGGCGAATATGCCGCGGGAGGGCGTTGAATGAACGGCGTTGTGCTCCTGGTGGGCGGAATGCTGCTTGTGGCGGTGATCAAGCTGATCGTAGACCGGAATTGGATGGTTCTGCTTCTCTGTGCGGTTGCCCTGTTCCTGGTCTTTGGGGCTGGACACCATACAAAATAGGCCATTTTAAAATCGAGGAGGTGAAGTATGCAGAATTCAACAAATATGCGGATACTGGAATTACTCCGGTTTCTCTATGAGCAGACCGATGAAAACCATCCCGCCACAGTATCTGACATCATTGCCCATCTGAATGGAAAAGGAATTCAGGCAGTGCGGCAGACTGTTTACGCGGATACCAATGCACTGATCGATGCAGGAATTGATATTGTGGTGGTCAAGAGTACCCAAAACCAATATTTTATGGGAAGCCGCCTGTTTGAGTATCCCAGAACTGAAAATGCTGACAGACGCAGTAGCATCCTCGAAGATCATTTCTGCCAAGAAATCTGAGGAACTAGTACAGAAATTATGCCGTCTGACCAGCACACATCAGGCAGAGCAACTTCAAAAAATTTGCTGCTTTATCCAGCCGTGTCAAACCGCATAATGAAAAGGTTTACTATATCATTGATAATATCCAAACAGCGATTGGAAACCATCAGCAAATTCGGTTCCAATACTATGAATACACTCAGGAAAAAAGAAAATCTTAAAGCATGATGGATATTATTATGTCGTAAATCCTTATGCGCTTGAATGGAAAAATGACCATTACTATTTGATTGGATTTTCTCTGAAGCATCAGAAAATTGCTCACTTCCGTGTAGATCGGCTAACAAGTGTAGAAAATCTGGAAACTTACTTTATGCCGATAGAGGGATTTGATGTAGCCTCCTATACAAATAAAATGGTTGATATGTTTACATCGGAGTCATCGAAGGAAGTAACCCTTCTATGTGAAAACGAATTGATGAGAGTAATCATAGATCATTATGGAGAAGATGCTGCTGTTGATAGGTATGATGATACACACTTCACAGCCAAAATTGAAGTGAACCCCAGTGGAACTTTTTATGGCTGGATATTCAAATTCAAAGGGAAAATAAAATTCTCTCTCCCAAAGAGTGCATTACGGAAATGCAGCAAATCGCTCAGGAATTTATATAGTGCAAAAGAGGTGTTATTGATTTTTAACACCTCTTTTCAAATGAAATTTTTATCCTTGAAGTGAACAGATGTTCGTTATACAATATAAGCAAGATGTTCGCAGTTCGTCGAACAAATGAGAGGTGAATGCTGTGGGCAATATAACTTTTGGATCATTTATAGCCGAGAAACGCAAGGCGCACAAATTCAATTTACGCGATACAGCCAAGCATTTGAATATTGCTTACGGTTATCTGTGTGATATTGAACAAAGCCGCCGTCCTGCACCCAATGGAGATTTTGTGGAACGCATCTCCGCCTTTCTGAATTTGGATAAATCAGAACATGAGTTGCTTTTGGATCTGGCCGCAAAAATCACGCAATACAGTATCTGCTGATTTGCCAGACTATATCATGGAAAAAGATATTGTTCGGGCAGCCTTGCGTGTGGCAAAAGAAGTAGACGCTACCGATGAAGAATGGCAGACATTTATGAAAATGCTAAAGGAGCGTAAACGATAGGGGGGAGAGCTTTGTCAATTCCACAAATCCGTACAGAAGCAATCGAAGCGGTAGGGCGAAAAATCCTGATGGAATATGATCCCTCTCTGCTATCCGGTCAACCGTGTCCTGTGCCAATCGAAACCATTATTGAGACAAAGTTTGATCTAATCCTGGAGTTTCATACACTAAGAAAAAACCCCAAGATATTAGGGGAAACAATTTTCGATGACGGTGCCGTTGTTTTATATGACCAGATACAGAGACAGTATCGAATGATTGCAGTAAGAGCCGGTACAATCTTAATTGATGAACGGCTTTGTGATCCGTCAAAATTAGGGCGGCTCCGTTTTACCTGTGCCCATGAGCTGGCTCATTGGGTACTACATAAGAAGTTGTACTCCGGTACTGGAGATGTTGCTGCTTATAACGGAAATGTTTCTTCCGACGAAAGTCATGGCATAATTGAGCGTCAGGCAGACACTCTGGCCTCTGCTCTGCTAATGCCTTTACCGCAGATTAAAAAATGTTTTTACCGGCTTAGAATAGGACGGACAGATGAACAGCTCATTGCAGAAATGGCAAATATTTTTGAGGTTTCCAAGCAAGCAATGCAGATTCGTCTAAAATCCAGGAACCTGATATAACCAAAGGGAGGAATAGAGGGAGGCACTGCCCTCTCTCACTCTCCTCCTCTATGCTATTTTGCGCCTAATATGTTCGCGATATTGCGAACAAGGAGGGATATTCCATGAGAAAAGAAAGTACAACAATCCAAAAATGTAACAGCAGGCTAACAGCTTTGGGGCTTAACAGCGACGCTGCGTTTCATAGAAGTAAGCTGATTCTAAAGATTTACCGTGATGTAGTCTGGGTTCTGAGTGAACGGGCAGAAGAATTACAAGAAACTGCTTGGATTATGGGAGAACAAGATATAGAGTCTGGCCTCTGCTATCTTGAAAATTTTGCACCAGATATTGAACTGCAAGCCTTTGAAGAAAAAGTGTGCTGCCTTGTTCAAAATCAAATGCTGGTCAATATTATTGACCGTGCACTCCTTCGTCTGAAACGGTATCCGGATCGAGGAGAACTTTACTATGAAATTTTGACTAAGCAATTCATCTATCGGTTCAACAGTACAGAGAAAGAATTGCTGGAAGAACTAAATATAGAGCGCAGTGTCTTTTATGACCGAAAACGAGAAGCCATCTATTTATTTTCTGTTTGCTTGTTTGGATATTCTATTCCAGAAGTCCTGGAGGAGCTGCCCCGACTAAATCCCGACTAAATCCCGACAAATCCCCGACCTAATCCCTACTCCCTTCCGACTTCCGACCTGCTATACTTGGTATAGTGGCAGGAATGCGCTAAATTGAATACTTTTCTACATAAGGCCCGGCATTGACCGGGCTTTTTTCATTCCTGCTGCAATATGGCGGCAGGAACATGGCTGGAAGTGAAAACACTTCCGGCCTTTTTCTTTGCCCGGTATTAGGAGGCCGGTATGCGCTGGGAGGCGTACATAGCAAAATATCCATGACACCGTTCAAATTCGCTGACTACCAAAAATTTGAACGGAGGAAAGGATATGACGAGAGTATTTATTTGGAAAAATAACAGCCCACAGGAATGGGAGGAAATCAGTTTTTCAGCGTTCAGTAAGGCACGCCGCAATGGTTGTTTTACTGGGCGCTTTTTTGTTGAAACAGTCAAAATGTTCCGTGATGAAGATGACCGCATTATCATGGAATGTTCTCGCAAAGATTTTGAAAAATACCAACAGGAGGACCGCCACAGCCGCTATCTCCAGGAACATGAGAAAAGTCGCTCTATATTCCCGGCTTCTCATGTGGGAGATCGTGGCGGCACAGAGGAAGGTTATCAGGATACAGATTTGTTTGTGGATGAATCTGTTGATACTGCGGAACAAGCTATTCAGAATTTACTTCTTGAGGATTTACACCAAGCTCTATTGAAACTGAGTCCAGCAGAACGAGATTTTATATTGTCCTATTATGAAATGAAAATACCAAATGCAACTTGTTTAGCCCAACGATATGGTATTACTCGGCAAGCCGCAGATAAGCGATTGAAAAAATTGAAGAAAAATAAAAAAGTTGGTTGCGATTTTCTAAAAAAGTGGCAGTAGCAAGTGAGAGGGAAATCCTTTCACTTGCACCTTGACAACCTCATATACGAATCATTAAGTTTGATCCTCTTTGGGCGTAATAGCCGCTACATCAGCGGTATATTTTCTGAGAGCTGCCACTCGCATAACAGGCCAACCCATTTTTGCTGTATAGATGAGTTTTCGGTTTATCAGAAATATATCAGGCTGGAATACATCGGATGGCATCCGGTCATGGCATAACAAGGAGGAAAGCTCTCTTACAGCCATAGTCCGAGCGTGATAACAACCGTCGCAGGCCATGGGTAAGACCAAACGAAGTGGAGGTGAAATTCCTGAGAAGCAGGCCAGCCACCTGCGGCTTAATGATTACCCAAATCCCTGGGGTGTCGTGGACAAGTAAGGGATAAAACAGGCGCTAAATTGAAGGAGACTCTGTAATTTGCAGAGCCTCCTTCTTACATAATCAAATCTCAAAACATAGGAGGATGAACATGAAAGAAGATTGGATTTATAAGCGTGGGGATTTATATTATGCCAATTTGAATCCTTATTTTGGATCAGAGCAAGGCGGCACCCGTCCTGTCCTGGTTCTTCAAAACAATGTGGGGAATTTTTTCTGCCCCACTTTGATCGTAGCTCCGCTCACCAGTAAATGGATTAAGAAAAAGGAGCTGCCCACACACTATGCACTGGAGAGCGTTCCAGAGCTTGGACTGAAATCTGTTGTTCTGCTGGAGCAAATTAAAACGATTGATAAAAGGCGTGTTTTATCGTACATTGGGCGCGTATCTCGCGAAGAAATGAGAGCGATTGATGATGCTCTGCAAGTTAGTTTGGATATTCATATTCCAGAGGAAATGGAGGCTCCGTAAGGCCACTTACCGGATAAAGGAGGCGTTTTTATGTTTGAAGCAAGAATTGCGGAATTGAACCGATTTAATGAACAAAATCCTGTCAGCTATGACAAAAGAACCTATACGGTCGATGAGATTCAGGACATTCTGGGTATCAGTCGTCCTACAGCATATAATCTGGTAAAACAAGGTGTATTCCACAGCGTCAGAGTCGGCGGTCATATCCGCATTTCCAAAAAGAGCTTTGATGACTGGCTGGATCACGCAGATGAATGATTTGTCAAGGATGCCGATCTCCAAATCGACAATCCTTAACTTTTTTTCTGCTTTCTCTTACAATGAGGCCATAGCAAGAAAAACTTTATAGAGGAGGCAAAAGCCATGCAAAAACAAAGAGTAAAGACCAGTATGTCTGTACCAGAGATGGGCAAAATGCTTGGGCTTGGTAAAGTAGAATCCTATTGGTTGGTTAAAAAGAACTATTTCAAAACAATTCAAGTGGCCGGACGAATGAGAGTTATGCTGGATAGCTTTGAAGATTGGTATGCCGGCCAGTTCCACTATAAAAAAGTGGATGGTACACCGCCCGGAGAGAAATGGCGGCATACTACGATGTCAGTACCGGAAATGGCGGATCTTTTGGGGCTGAAATCTGGCACAGCTTATGACCTTGTTTAAAAGGGGCTATTTTGAGACGACCTTGATTGATCGAAGAATTCGTATCATTACCAGCAGTTTTGAAGCCTGGTATCAAAAGCAAACTCATTATGTGAAAATCTCAGAAAGGAGCAATGAAAATGGCATCTATCGTGAAGCGTAAAAGCAAATATTCTGTGGTGTATGATTACACAGATGAAAACGGAAAACGCAGACAGCGTTGGGAAACCTTCAGCACAAATGCAGAAGCAAAAAAACGAAAAAAGCAAATTGAGTATGAGCAGGACTCTGGAACCTTCTTTATTCCTACGGCAAAGACCCTGAACGATCTGCTCGATGAATATATGTCCATCTATGGTGTAAATACCTGGGCAATGTCAACATATGAAAGCCGCCGTGGTCTGGCGAGAAACTACATAACTCCTATTATCGGAGATATGTTACTATCCGACATCACTCCAAGGATGATGGATAAGTATTACCGCGATCTGCTCTCTGTGAAAACGGTAAGCGTCAACAACCGCAAACCCACAAGCGAATATCTGACCCCGCATACAGTAAGAGAAATTCACAAGCTACTTCGCAGTGCCTTTAATCAGGCGGTGCGTTGGGAACTAATCAGCCGTAACCCTGTTCTGAATGCGACACTTCCCAAAGAAGAACATAAAGAACGGGATATATGGACTGCCGAAACGCTGAGCAAGGCGATGGAAGTCTGTGATGATCCTATCCTCTCCCTTGCCTTAAATCTGGCGTTTTCCTGCTCTTTACGCATTGGCGAAATGCTGGGCCTTACCTGGGACTGCATTGATATTGCACCACAGAGCATAGAAAATGGTTCAGCTTATATATTCGTCAACAAAGAGCTGCAACGGGTTACACGAGGTGCATTGGACGATTTGAGCGACAAAGGTGTTATTAAGAAGTTTCCACCTTGCATAGCCAGTACCCATACTGCTCTGGTCCTGAAAGAGCCTAAAACCAAAACCAGTATTCGCCGCGTGTACCTGCCGAAAACAGTTGCCTATATGCTGGTAGAGAGAAAAAAAGAAATCGACGAGCTGATGGATCTGTTTGGAGACGAATACATCGACAATAACCTGGTCTTTTGCTCCAGCAATGGCCGTCCGATGGAAAGCCAGGTGATTAACCGTGCTTTCAATAAACTTATCAAAGAAAACGGACTGCCTCATGTTGTATTCCATTCTCTCCGCCACTCCAGCATCACCTACAAGCTGAAACTCAATGGCGGCGATATGAAATCCGTCCAGGGCGACTCTGGTCATGCTCAGGTAAAAATGGTTGCAGATGTCTATTCTCACATCATCGACGAGGATCGCTGCATAAACGCTCAGCGATTGGAGGAAGCATTTTACTCATCCAAGACTCCTGACCCTGTTGAAGATACAGAGCCTAAAACTGCGGATACTGCCGTCACTGAAAGTGATGAAAGTGATGCAGCGAAGATACTGGAACTGCTTAAAAATCCCGAAACTGCCGCACTGCTCAAGCAGCTGGCAAAAGCTTTATAAAGTCCCTCCCTCAGAAGAACGCCTCTCACTTTGTGAGAGGTTTTCTTCGTTTGAACCACTTTGCACAGTGACCAAACACTTTTTTTGTTAGCAAGGTTCTGAAAGCATTTTTGAGCGATGTTAGCAAATTCGCGATTTTGTTTGCAACTTCCTCTAATTTCTGCTAACAAATGTTTGCAAGTTCCTTTGGTAAAAATCGAACCTCTGACTTACCGCCTTTCTTAGCAAAAGGCCAAATCTCGTTAGCAAATGTTAGCAAACCAAGGTTTTTTGCAAAAAAGCCACAAAAGCCGCAGAAATAAGAAAAGCCGAAAACCCTGATAAATCAAAGGTTTTCGGCGTGTTTGCTGGCGTCCCTGGCGGGATTCGAACCCACGGCCTTTCGCTTAGGAGGCGAACGCTCTATCCTGCTGAGCTACAGAGACATCTATTCAATTAAAAATGGTAACAATCACTTTTCATCGTAAGGCGGCCGGTAGAGCATAACCTTAGGAGGCGGACGCTCTATCCTGCTGAGCTACAGAAACACAAATATAAGGCGGGCCGTATGATACTCATGCGGTCCGCCTTATATAATAACCTAAGTGGTAAAAAAATCAAGTCCTATTTTCAAATAAACATCCCGTTAAAACAGCACCGTACCCTGCATCCACACCTGTCCCTTAAAGCGCCGTCCTATCCGTGGCTCGCCTAACAGGTCCTGTTTGTTGATGGCCACATGGAATACCATATCGTTGCAGTCCAGCTTCAGGTTATATATTTCTTCCTTGGTAATCCGGTTGGCGCTGGTGCTGATTTCCGTGATTTCCCCTATGACGGAGTACTGGTCGCACTCTATGCCGCAGGGCATGAAACATGTCTCTATGATGGAGTACACATCTTCATGGGCAATCCGTCTGGATACCATGGAATAGAGGTCGATGTCCTCTATGGTCAGCGTCTCAATGGCGTCCTCATCGCCGTGTTTTGCGGCTTCCAGGAGACTGCTGCGTTTTTTGGCGGCCTGACGGGAGTCCTCTGCCTGTTTTTCCGTCTTATTGACAGGCAGCAGCACCTTACCCTGGACTGCCAGTCCTGTAAGGGCGGCTCCCTTTGGCTGGACAGGCTGGCGGGCGCTGCGGCGCATCCTGTACTCCATGGAATTTTCCATGTAGAAGATCAGGGATATGCCCACCCTGTATTCATCAAGAAGGCCTGCATAAGTTTCACGCTCCGTGTGGCGCTGGATGGAACATTCCGCCTCTGAACTTACATCCGGGTTCTTGACATAGGGAAAGTAATACTCGCGGCTGAATGTTCCTTTGGGGCTCATCTCGCCTATCATGGGCAACTCCCATGCCGGGGGGCCACTTCCGTGCGCAGTTCACAGAACTGCTGCCTCCTGTTCCGCCAGGCGGCCCGGGTCATCTCCGCTTCTTTTACCAGACGCTTTAAAAGCTTCGCCATATCCTGTTTTTTCTGGTACATACTGAATCCTACTGTCCGCATAAACTTATGCATCTTGTCACCTTCTTTCACTTAAGATTTTGCTCACCTAAAACCGTACTCATACAAGAATGAGGCCAAAGGAACCCCTTCGCCTCATCACCTTTGCTCATTATATACTACTTCATAGGAGATTACCAGTATTTTTCTAAATAAACCGTAAAATATTCGTGAAAATAAGTTTGGAAAATAAGGCGAAAAATGCGATTGATGTGTTAAAATTTAAACACTTTTTAGCTATTGACTGAAAATCGCGCCTGTGTTAGTATGGGATTAGCACAAGGCAAGCCGGTGGGATTTGCGTTTGCGGACAATTTTATATCATCGGAAGATGGATTCGGGAGAGACTGACCAAAATGTATGAAAGATACAGAATACGCTTGATACAGCGTATCCGTGTCTTATAAGCATACAGAACACAGCGCCGAAGGGGAAGCGGAGAACTCTCAGGCAAAAGGACCGGATACCGGACGATACTCTGGAGAGCATAGCACCGAAGAAGCCAAATCTTTCAGGTCCAAGGACAGAGCGCATGAACATCTTTTGTTCGTGCGCTTTCATAGTCTATGATTGTTAAGGACCAGACAATTTCATGAAGGAGGTAGTGATTATGGGAACAGAAACAGCAGGGGAGGTTTTGTTAAAAACACCTCTCTACGACACTCACGTAACGTATAAGGGCAAGATCGTACCTTTTGCAGGGTATCTTCTGCCGGTACAGTACGAAACAGGCGTTATCGAGGAACACATGGCAGTGCGTACCAAATGCGGTCTTTTTGACGTGTCACACATGGGGGAAGTGATTTGCAAAGGACCGGACGCCCTTAAGAATCTGAACATGCTCCTGACCAATGACTATACGGTCATGGCGGAGGGCCAGGCCAGATACAGCCCCATGTGCAATGAGCAGGGAGGCGTGGTGGATGACCTCATTGTGTATAAGGTCAGGGATGACTGCTATTTTATCGTGGTGAACGCTGCCAACAAGGATAAGGACTATGCGTGGATGAAGGCCCACCAGTCAGGGGATGTTGTGTTTGATGATATTTCCTCCCAGGTGGCACAGCTTGCCCTGCAGGGACCAAAAGCAATGGATGTGCTTAAAAAGGTGGCGAAGGAGGAAGATATTCCTGAAAAATACTATACCTGCCTTTTTGACCGCATGGTGGGCGGCATGAAATGCATCATTTCCAAAAACCGGTTATACCGGAGAGGACGGAGTGGAGATTTATCTGGCGCCGGAGGATGCGCCTAAGATGTGGGAACTGCTCATGGAGGCAGGAAAGGATGAGGGCCTGATTCCGTGTGGTTTGGGCGCCAGGGATACCCTGAGGCTGGAAGCAGGCATGCCTCTGTACGGACATGAGATGGACGATACTATTTCTCCCAAGGAAGCCGGATTGGGAATCTTTGTGAAGATGGATAAGGATGATTTCATCGGAAAACAGGCTATCCAGGACAAGGGACCTTTGACCAGGAAGCGTGTGGGATTAAGGTAACCGCCGCGGCATCATCAGGGAGCACCAGCCTGTTTACATAGGAGAACAGCAGGTGGGTATGACCACCTCCGGCACACACTGCCCGTTCCTGGGATATCCGGCAGCCATGGCCCTGGTTGACATAGGGTTTAAGGATCCGGGGACAGCGCTGGAAGTGGATGTGCGCGGGCGCCGCGTGGCCGCGGAGGTAGTGAAGCTGCCATTTTATAAACGGCAGTAATTTATGGGATATAATAAACAAGTTTTTAAAATATAATAAAGAACAGCATGTTCAAGGAGGTATTAAGAATGAATTTTCCAGAAGATTTAAAGTATGCAAAGTCACATGAGTGGGTAAAGACCCTGGAGGACGGCACGGTTTTAGTGGGAGTGTCTGATTATGCACAGGACGCTCTTGGGGATCTGGTATTCGTAAACCTGCCGGAAGCAGGGGACGAGGTGACAGAGGGAGAGCCGTTTGCAGATGTGGAATCCGTAAAGGCTGTATCCGATGTGTATTCACCGGTAAGCGGCACAGTGGCCGAGATCAACGAGGTACTGTTAGACGCCCCGGAATCCATCAACGAGGCGCCTTATGAGGCATGGTTCATGAAGGTGGAGAATGTAACCGGCACAGCGCAGTTAATGAGCGCGGCAGAGTATGAGGAATATGTGAAGACCCTGGATTAGGGGATTAAGGCGGGGAAGGTATTCCATCCCATGAGAGGTGAGGTGAGATTATATGGGAAGTTATGTACCAGGTACGAAGCAGGAGCAGCAGGAGATGCTTCGTGAGATTGGATATGCCAGCTTTGAGGAGATGTTCTCCCATATACCGGATGAGGTAATGCTGAAGGAAGGGGTCAATATCCCTTCAGGACTCAGCGAGCAGGCAGTTAAGGCAAGAATGGAGGACATAGCCGGTAAGAATGTTGTGTTCCGCCATATTTTCAGGGGGGCAGGGGCTTATAACCACTACATACCTGCCATTGTTTCAAACGTGACGTCAAAAGAGGAGTTTGTCACTGCCTATACGCCTTATCAGGCGGAAATCAGCCAGGGCATCCTCCAGTCCATATTCGAGTATCAGACCATGCTCTGTGAACTCACAGGAATGGACGCCTCCAATGCATCCATATACGACGGTGCCACGGCTGCGGCGGAAGCCATTGCCATGTGTAAGGAGAGAAAGAAAACCACAGCCTATATTTCTGCGGCTGCAAATCCGGTCGTTATCGAGGTCATGAAGACATACTGCTTTGGCAGCAATACAAAGGTTGTTATGGTTCCGGAAAAAGACGGGGTAACGGATGGGGCAGCTCTGGAAGAGATGCTGAAGGCAGACCCCCAGGCCGCCTGCTTCTATGTGCAGCAGCCCAACTATTACGGCAATATAGAGGACGGGGACGCCCTGGGCCGCATCGTCCATGAGGCCGGCGCCAAGTACATCATGGGCTGCAACCCCATGGCCCTGGCTGTTATGAAGACCCCGGCAGAATACGGGGCGGATATCGCTGTGGGCGACGGCCAGCCTCTTGGCATGCCTCTGGCGTTTGGAGGACCTTATCTGGGCTTTATGACAGCCACGGCAGCCATGACCAGGAAGCTTCCGGGCCGTATTGTAGGCGAGACAGCCGATCATGAGGGACGAAGGGCATTTGTTCTTACTCTCCAGGCCCGTGAACAGCATATACGCCGTGAGAAGGCCAGCTCCAACGTGTGCTCCAACCAGGCATGGTGCGCTCTGACCGCCTCTGTATATATGACAGCCATGGGAGCAGACGGTATGGC
>ENA-OQCW01000873-OQCW01000873.1-human-gut-metagenome-genome-assembly--contig:-NODE-873-length-14352-cov-6.775817_pt1 | contig 14352 bp, 11 predicted proteins | sample MGYA00242767_ERZ504593 | MGnify/ENA primary metagenome ERZ504593 (study PRJEB26092, sample SAMD00036307) | human gut metagenome | host: Homo sapiens | study: EMG produced TPA metagenomics assembly of... | reverse complement strand
CTGGGAATTAGCATTCACCCTTCTTGATAAGCTTGAACAGGCCGGCGAATACGCCACCAAACAGCTGGGAATTAGCATTCACCCTTCTTGATAAGCTTGACACAACTTGATTACAGTGTTCGGAGTCCGCTGGGAATTAGCATTCACCCTTCTTGATAAGCTTGTCGGGTCGTATGTGACGTCGCCATGCACGCTGGGAATTAGCATTCACCCTTCTTGATAAGCTTGTCGTGTAGTTGCCCATCACGTCGGTAGAGCTGGGAATTAGCATTCACCCTTCTTGATAAGCTTGTGTATTGCGGTTTTCGCTTTATCATTTGGCTGGGAATTAGCATTCACCCTTCTTGATAAGCTTGTTAGTTATCCACAGGATTATACACTTATGCTGGGAATTAGCATTCACCCTTCTTGATAAGCTTGCCATAGGCGTTAACATACGCGGCCACCGGCTGGGAATTAGCATTCACCCTTCTTGATAAGCTTGAAAAGGCGAAACCACCGTTGTGATTCCGGCTGGGAATTAGCATTCACCCTTCTTGATAAGCTTGTCCTGAATATCCGGGCAAACGACCATTACGCTGGGAATTAGCATTCACCCTTCTTGATAAGCTTGCGTGGCCGCTGCCTTGGCTGTTGTCTTTGGCTGGGAATTAGCATTCACCCTTCTTGATAAGCTTGATAGCCTATCAAGAAGGGCTATTTTTCAATCTTTTCAGACTCTCCTACGTTCAAAAAAGCGTGAGAAAGTCAGGCGTTTCTTCCTCAATCTCACGTTTTCCAGAAGAAAATCGGGCCGCCGTGGACCACTGATGATCGCTAATATGCAAAATTCTAACTAAGCCATTAGCTGGCAGATTGTCTTTAATCATTTTGACCGTCGCCCTATTACCCGATTGCGTAGGCGTATACCGCACATATACGGAATACTGCACCATTCCATATCCCATGTCGAGCAACATATTTCTAAAGACAGTTGCAGCATGCCGTTGCCGTTTTGTCTTGACCGGCAAATCAAACATCACCAAGCACCACATGCCGCCACTGTCCTCATCGCGTTTCATGACTCGCCTACATATTCGGGAACCTGCAACCTGTCGATTTTGCCTTCGCAATATAAACCAAATTGCTGCGCAAAATCATTCAATGAGCTCGGTATAGTCAAACCGGAACCGTTGAATTGTTGATTCACAGCATCTACCAAATGCTTCTTTACTGCCTTCTCCTGCAACGAGTCTTCATCATTCAGCAGTGAGACTCTGTAATCCACTGCCGGCCTATATACCTCCAACAGATCATCTGCAAGACAGAAATAATTGCCGCGCCCGTGATGATTCACGCCTAAAGATGGAATTAATCCTGCTGCTATCACCGCTTTAACCGCGAATCCTCGCAGCACCATATAGGCATAATCCAACTGCGCATTCCGACCATAACCCTGCCCCGGAATCCTTCTGAATTTCTCATCTTGAGGAAACATTCGCCTCCAATATTCACGTGCAGCATGACCTTCGCAATTGGAAGGATCACCCGAACGAACAGAGGCTGCAATACCTCGTAGCAAGCCTCCACCTTCGAGTTTTGATGAATCGAGGCAAGCAGCTTGTCCACGAATCTTCATCTGTACAATACGCGCCCACGCACTTTTCTTGCGAGGAAGAGACATGTTCGACTGCGCCAATTGCCGCGTGGTAACTGTGGTAGGCATGTCAGTCCATGCATGCAGCGCAGCGTCAGGAACACCACGCCAATCGCAGAGCATGACTGACACGCCATACCGTGCCATCTCATGTAATACCGCAGCCGAACATCGCACATGCAATCCCAGTAGCACTACCGCAATCTGAGCAAGTGGCACATCCACGCACTCCCCTGTATCGTTCTTGACGACTCGCATCCTTCCCCGTTCATAGGAGATGGAGCCGTCAAGATCGGTACAGTCGATTACACGCCACTGGTTTTGCATGATTCACTCATGCCTCCACTGCCATGAGCACGGCATATGGTGTGCCGACGATAATCTCGGTTCGCCAAAAGCATTGCGTCTTACGATACGAACCGCAGTCTTACTTGCTGTATTAACCGGAGGTAGCCATCCTTGTTTTGTCACAATTTTCTGGACCCCATCTGGAACAACATCGTCAGAAAACGCTTTTGCCAATCCTTCCGCAGCAAGGTATCGAGGTCTTATCCTCAACTGCGTCTGGTTAAAGAATCCATCAACAACCCAATGTTTCCATGCAAGGTTCCCTCCACTAAACTGCGAGAAGAATTGTAAATACTCGCCAATCTGACCATCAACATCGAGACTGGAAAAATCCATCTCGATTTCATCACCGACAACCAACGACCCCAAGTACTGAGCATTACCGCTTTGCAGCGCCTGCACCACCCTAGGCTCGCCATACCGCATCGAAATAGACTGCGGGGGCAACGGCACGGTAAATAAATCATCATGGCAAGCGCGTAGCAGATCAGTTTGGAATACGCGAATCATGCCATAGAAATATTTACGAACTCCCTTGGCATTCGTCTTCCAGCACCGGTACACGCGGGCATGATGAATCGCCGAACCGATATCTGCAGACCCTTCCTGCACAGCAATCTGCGCAGCTTGCGACGCGAAGAATCCCATCTCATCGTCAGCGGAATACCGAGTATCATGCACTCGTATTTCACGATGTGAATCTTCCGGCAAACCCTCTTTTTCATCATAATCCGGCAAACGCGTCAAAGCACACCACAAGGCCGGTGTAGAAGCACGTCGAATAAGATCCGCGCTCATCGCCGAGCCCAACGGCACTTTTTCGAGCGGATGAATTGTGGCATCATGTGCTATGGAATTACCAAGGACATAACGCTGCGATTGCATGACAGCAATTCGATCATTGTCCAACGCATCATTAAGCAGCTCAAGCAAAACGTCCATATTATCCAACCAAAGATGGAACGATTCATAGCGTGAAGTGCCCTCATAGGGGTATTCCTTCCATGAACGTTCGCCTGGCATGAGACCAATCAAACGCTGCGATTCTCTCAATGATTCACGTTCCATCAACGTCTGCGCAGCAGCCGTGTTCATCATCGCGATAACGGAAGCGTCCACCGCATGATGACGACGATCCAGACGAGTCTTTGATTGCTGGCCAATAAAGTGTATCTTCCCTTCAATGCCAGCTGCACGTCTTGCAGATGCCGTGACACGGCCTTGGAACACCGACACCGTGGTTTTCATTGTCTCGGCTTCAGCATCATCGATTGAAGCAGAATTCACATACTGCTTCGCATTGAAATACCAATCGATACGGCGGTGGAGTTCATCAGCCATCCAAGCCACTGATTCGATGGAACGATTATCGATGGCAGCATCATCTTCCGTTTGCTGAAGCCTTGCGATTACCGCTTGCTTGAACGCTTTCACTTCCCGAGGAGCATATGACTTGGGATTGAAAGTAAACATTGTCACACGCTTTTTAGCTTCAGCAAGGCTTACCCCTCGAGTTTGGGCATCCTCGCTCCTTGCCCAAATCGCAAATGGAGTGTTCGATTTCATACGATTGCATTCGGCACATACCGCAGCGAAATTGGTCCTCGTGTTCGTAGAGCCGACGCCTTTCCGGGGAACGATATGATCCATTTCGCACGTACGGAATGTAATCGTACGGCCGCAATACAGGCACTGTCCATTTTGACGCTGAATGGCTTCCAATCTCCGTAAATCGGATTCACGCACTTTTTCCATCTGCTCATCCGCGCGAAGCTGTTCACTCAACGAGCTGCGGAATATCGAACGCTTCTCATTGTTCTTTTCATATTCACGCTTGTCTTTGCGGGCAAAGGCAACCGACGAGAACGAAGAGCGCACATGTTCAATGTTCACTGAGACGGGATTACCCCAGCGCTGCTGACAATTCATGAGATATCGGTTGACGTTTTTCAGCACACGGTCGACCGATGGATTACCCAGAGGCTCCCCAATTGGATCTGCCGGCGGACGCCAACTATCCGTAACGTTGAACAGCGTTTTACGTGCTTCGTGCAAATCATCATCAGTAGTCAGCATCTGACGAGTGAGTTTTTGCAAAGTTTCAACACTGTATGCAGCACGACCGGAGGGGAGATCAACGGAGTCAAGTTTGGTTAACGCATCATCATCTAATCCATCGATAAATTCAATCGCAGAAGCATACGCCACGTCTTCACGCACCTTATCGATATCCACCGTATTAGACAGCAGGCGAATCATTGCCTCATGCTCATTGTCAGACGCGGATTTCCACCAGGCCACCAACGGTTTACGAATCTTGTTGTCCGACTCGTAAATACGCTGGACTGAAGTCAATCGAGGCGGACGGCTGGATATACGTTCTTCTCCATCCTCGGTCAAGCTACCCACGCCTTTCAACTGGCTCCGCTTGAAGCCGAGGAAATCGCATAAATCAGACCATGTGATATCTTCCGAAGAAGGTGACACGAGTTGGTCATAAATGCTTTGCTTCTCATCAACAGTAAGTTTGCGAAGTTCTGCGGAAGCATCCTTGATTCTTAGGTTCGTAATCACATTCGCGATACGATACTCCTGAAAAGCCAAAGAAGCCTTTAATGCCCTAGCCTGTTCAGGAGCCAGAGGATCCTGACCGACACGCTGCTCTGCCGAACCTTTAGGAGACACCGCATAAAACACACTACGGAACAGCGGCTTCCACTCATCCGCGGGCACTCTCTGGACCCTGAATATTTGCTTCAGCTCGTTAGCATTATCTTCCTGCATCAAACGTACCGGCAAATAGCCTTCCGCATCCGGTTTTTTAGAACCGGTACGCCAACGCAGTCGAGGAGCTTCCGCATATCCAGCATCCAACATCGCCACCACTAACTGCGCGGGAGTGCTCTCTTCTTCCGCAGCAGTTGCGTCATCGTTGTACGCCTTCGCTTTTTCCTTCAGTTCGCCATATTGCTTCGAATATGGATTGTCGCTGATCAGCGAGTCCACCTGACGATAAGGATTGCGCCATCCGCGATGCCTTGCCATATGTCTCAATGCGATAGAAATACTCTCACGGCGAAGTTCATCATCTTCGATGTATCGTGTAGCCAGCTCAGCCCTTACATGCCATTCTTCAAAGGGCTTATCCAAGGACTCCGGCTCAATAACGGGGTATCCAAATTTGCCGAGGAGCATATCGAGCTTGTGCAAGCGCTCACGCTTCCGACGCCTCATACGCCGCGTGCGACGAGCGACACCCGACATATTCTTTCGCGTAATCGCTTCCTTATTCTTCTGAGGATCCACACCACCATCGTGGATTACGCTTTGCGCATTCAACAGACGCACTGGACTGTTCTCATCGGACACTTCTACTGCGGCAAGGCCCACAGAATTCAAACCGACGTCAATTCCTATCCGGTAACGCTTCCCCCGCATAAAACACCTTTCACCGTAGCTACAATGCACATCATTGTCTTGAACATTGTAACTGTACGAAACAGGGCGAGCCAAATGGCTCGCCCCTAGCAGTTGCCTGCTGAGCATTCAAAGTGGCTATCAGGTCCACTCTTACTGAGAATTAGCTGTATCAGTATAGCGCAAATCCTCTTAGCGACACAACATGAATCATGTCAGAATAACGCGTCTTGGGCGAAGTCATCGTCGGGATTGGCACCGAATTCGTCCGGCTCAGCAGGTTTGAACGCGCTTGCACCTTCATCGGCCAACTGGTCGGAGGCCGCGGCCGAGGCTTCGCGCAGGTCGCCGTCGAGCACCACGGCATCGGGCGAGACGAGGAACATGCGTTCGTTGACGCCGGCCAAATAGAGGCCGCCCAGCGATTCGACTCGGGACAGCGCCACATATCCCATGCCTGGCGCGAAGGTGCGCTTCAGGTCCATGACCGCACGGTCAAGCGTCATGCCTTGCGACTTGTGGATGGTGATGCCCCACGCGCAGCGCAACGGCACCTGGAAGACGGAGGCGAGCACGGTGTCGCCGTCCATCATCTCCCATGTGGCCTGTTTCATGGTGACGATGTTGCCGTTCTCGAATTCCACGATCGGCCAGCCGCCCTTGTTCTCCTGTGCGAAGCCACGCACGGTGCCGAGCGAGCCGTTGACGTACTGGCGATCGGTGTCGTTGCGCAGGGCCATGACAGCCGCGCCTTCCTTGAGTATCAATCGCTCGGGGGCCAACATGTTCTTTTTGAGTCGGTCGACCAGGTTGGCAGGGCCTGCTGTCTCGGCGTGGAACTCGTGTGGATCAAGCATGATCTGGTTCAAGCGCATGTCGTTGAGATTGTCGGCCTGCCGGTTCACCGGGAACAGGTGGACGGCGACCTGGCCGGGCTCGGGCAGTTTGCCCAGACGAGTGACGAGCACGTCACGGTCGGACTGGGTCACGTCGCCTTCGCGAATGTCGGTGAGCACGGTCAGCAGTTCGCCGGTATCCTGACGGTGCTGTTCGGTCAGATAGCAGATCACCGGGTTGAGTTCGGGCCATACCAGCGATTCGGTGATGAAGCCTTCGGGGTTCAAGCCGGCACGGGCATACCGTTCGCGACTGGCGATGAATTCGGGCGTGGGGGCGATGAGGTCGCGGTTGCGCCCGGACACCGAAACCGGCGGCAGCTGGAAGAAGTCGCCGGACAAGACAACCTGGATGCCACCGAACGGGCGTGGATCACGGCGTACTTCGCGGCAGACTTGGTCGACCATGTCGAACAGCCAAGCGTGCAGCATGGAAACCTCGTCAATGACGAGGATGTCCGTGGCCTGAATCTTGCGTTTGCGCCGGGATTTGATGAGTTTGAGCAGGCTGGCGCTCAGGGCGGTGGCCACGCCGACGCCGCTCCACGAATGAATGGTTTGGCCGTTGATATGCGTGGAGGCGATGCCTGTGGACGCGGTGACTGCTACACTGGCGCCGTCGGCCCGAGCCTGGCGGATGAACTCGTTCAAGACATAGGTCTTACCGGCACCGGGCGCACCGGTCAGGAACACGTTCGCGCCGGCGTTCAGAATGGCCAGGGCTTCGGTTTGGCGCATATCAACCTCTCTAGACTCCCCTCAGGGAGGGGAGCCAAGTACGGCGGACTACTTATTGAGGATGCTGGTGGCTACGATGTCGGCGGCGATGGCCTTGGATGCGGCATCGTCCGGGCCGGGGGCGGGAGCCATAAACGCCTTACGGTAGTAGCGCAGCTCGTCCAAGGACTCGATGATGTCTGCGAGAGCACGATGGCCACCGTTCTTTGGCGGGCGGTTCTCGTACACGGCCGGGTACCAGCGGCGGGCGAGCTCCTTGAATGTGCTCACATCCACGCTGCGGTAATGCAGGTGGCTCATGAGGTTCGGCATGTAATGGTCGAGGAACTTCTTATCGGAGCCGATGGTGTTGCCGGCCAGCAGCGGGCGCACGCCTTCCGGCGTGAAGCGCAGCACGTATTCGGTGACCTTCTGCTCGGCCTCGGCCAGGCTCAGGCCATTCTCCCACTCGTTGATCAGGCCGGAACGGGTGTGCATCTGGCGCACGAAATCGTTCATATGGTTCACGGCCTTCTCGGACGGCTTGATGACGTAATCCACGCCCTCGTCCAGCACATTCAGGTCAAAGTCAGTGGGCACTACGGACACCTCGACGAGTTCGTCGCCGCCGAAGATATCCAAGCCCGTCATTTCGCAGTCAATCCAAATCAGGCGCGAATCCTTTGCGCTGTAAGTTTCTGCATCATGGCTGTCGACCATGGTAAGCCTCTTTTCGTCATGTCACCCGTTATTACAAGAACAGTTCAGACTATACCCCAGCGCATACAAGCTATCTCGAGCCACATACGCGAAAAGGGCCTGCATAAGCAGACCCTTTTCACAAGGAATCAACCCCTAACTAGCGCAAGCTAGCGGGCATCAACCGATCAGTTGTTGTGGAAGCCGGAGTAGTTCGGGGCTTCGGTGGTCATCACGATATCGTGCGGGTGCGATTCGCGCAGACCGGCGTCGGTGATGCGGATGAACTTGCCACGCTCCGGCATCTCGGCGATGTTGTGGGCGCCGATGTAGAACATGGACTGGTGCAGGCCACCGAGCATCTGGTAGAGCACGGCGTTCAGCGGTCCGCGGTACGGCACTTCGCCTTCCACGCCTTCCGGCACGACCTTGTCGCTGGAGGTCACGTCGGCCTGGAAGTAGCGGTCCTTGGAGTAGGACTTCTTGCCGCGCGGGGCCATGGCACCGAGGGAGCCCATGCCACGGTACAGCTTGTACTGCTTGCCGTGCAGGAGCACCTTCTCGCCCGGGGCTTCCTCACAGCCAGCGAGCGTGCCGCCGAGCATCACGGAGGAGGCGCCGGCCACGAGGGCCTTGGCGATGTCACCGGAGTAGTGGATGCCACCGTCGGCGATGCAGGGCACGCCAGCGGCACGGCAGGCCTGGGCGGCCTCGTACACGGCGGTGAGCTGCGGGACACCGACACCGGCAACGATACGGGTGGTGCAGATGGAGCCGGGGCCAATACCGACCTTGACGGCGTCCGCGCCAGCCTCAATCATGGCCTGAGCACCGGAGCGGGTGCCGACGTTGCCGCCGATGATCTGCACGCCGTCGAAGGCGGAGTCGTGCTTCAGGCGGGAAATCATGTCGAGTGCCAGACGGGCCTCACCGTTGGCGGTGTCGACCACGAGCACGTCCACGCCAGCCTCCATCAGAGCGGAGGCGCGCTGCCAGGCGTCGCCGAGGAAGCCGACGCCGGCGGCCACGCGCAGACGTCCCTGCTCGTCCTTGGTGGCGTCCGGGTACTGCTCGGTCTTGACGAAGTCCTTGACGGTGATCAGGCCGGTCAGGTGGCCTTCCTCGTCAACGAGCGGCAGCTTCTCAACCTTGTGCTGGGCGAGCAGACGGTGAGCGTCGTCCTTGGAAATGTTGGACGGGCCAGTGACCAGGTTCTCCTTGGTCATGACATCCTTAACCTTCAGGGTGTCGTAATCCTCGGAGGCGATGAAGCGCATATCACGGTTGGTGATGATGCGACGAGCTTGTTTTCCTTGTCCACAACCGGCAGACCGGAGATGTGGAACTTGCCGCACAGCTTGTCGAGGTCGGCCAGAGTGACCTCGGGGTTGACGGTCAGCGGGTCGGTGATCATACCGGACTCGGAGCGCTTGACCACATCGACCTGAGCGGCCTGGTCGTCGATGGACAGATTGCGGTGCAGCACACCGATACCACCGTTACGAGCCATGGCGATGGCCATCTCGGACTCGGTCACGGTATCCATGGCAGCGGAGAGGACCGGGGCCTTCATCGTGATCTTACGGGTCAGATGAGTGCTGGTGTCCACTTCGGAGGGAATGACATCCGTCTCGTTCGGCAGCAGCAACACATCATCATAAGCAAGGCCGAGCTTGGCGAAAATCGGAGGAAGGGGAGCATACGCCGATTGGGCGTTCAATTCATCGAGGTTTGTAGCCATACAAACACTATATGAACACGCGCTGACCTTCACGACACACGCTTGTGAGCGCTCACTTATCCGCTGCCGGGTCCTGCACCTCACCCGCCTGCGAGTCCCGCGAATCCGCAGGCGAATCAGTCATCGAATCCGCTGCCTGAGAGCCAATCGAATCCCGGCTCTCCCCTACTGCAGACTGCGATTTAGCCGTAGCATGCTGCGCGTTCTTGCGTGCGGATTCGAGCGTCAGGTTCTCGGCTTGGATCTCGGGAATACGATGCCGCAGATAGGGGTACATCGTGGCTATGGTCAGCACCACCACGGCGATGGGCATGCCCACGGCCACATGCTGCGCTTTGAAGAACAGAATCGTCAGCGAACCGAATGCGATCAGCGCGGCCCATCCCCACAGGATCAGCACGGCGCCACGCACCGAATGCCCGATCTTCAGCATGCGATGGTGCAGGTGCATACGGTCCGGATGCATGGGCGACTGGCCTTTGGCCAAACGCCGCACAATCGCCAGACACATGTCGAGCACAGGCAGGAACAACACCAGAATCGGCAGCAGAATTGGCATGAACACCGGCAGATAGATGCTGGCATGAATCGAGGCCGGGTCAAGACGTCCGGTCATCACAATCGAAGCGCAGGTGATGAGATAGCCAAGCAGCATCGAACCGGAATCACCCATAAACAGTTTGGCGGGATGCCAATTATGCAGCAGGAAGCCCACGCAGATACCCACCATCATCACGTCGATCAGCGTGGCCAACGAAGCATAACTCGGGGAAGACCGGGCGATGATATACGAATAGGCGGCGAACGCTATGCCACCAATCGCCACGATACCGGCCGCCAGGCCATCGAGGCCATCAACGAAATTGACCGCGTTAATCGAGGCGACAATCAGGAATGCGGTGATCGCCATGGACAGACTCGGCGAGGCGGTAATCAGCGAACCGCCCAAAGGCAGTGAGATGATCTGCAATCCGCCCCAAGCCACGAATACGGAAATCAGCAGCTGACCGGCAAGTTTCAGCATCCAATCGAGATCCCACAGGTCATCGGCCATGCCCAGCAGACTGATCATGATGCCGCCGGCAAGAATCACCCACATCTGGTAATTGCCGTTGAACAATCCCGAGAGAAAAGGCAGCCGACTGGCGAATACGGTAGCCACGGCAAAACCGATCAGCATGCCAAGGCCACCCATGCGCGGCGTGGGAATGGTGTGCACGTCTCGGGCACGCACCTCGCCAACCGCACCGATTTCGATGGCGACGTGGCGAATCAGCGGAGTCACCAGCCAGGTGACGCCACCGGCGATGGCGGCAATCAGTAGGTAGATTCTCATGCGCCGAGTCCACCGCCGTTGAGGTGGAGGGCCTTGCGAATCACGTTTTGGGCGATGACGCCTTCACGCAGGATCTCGATGCCGTCGCGCGCGTACGGATCGGCTTTGACGACGGTGCTGGAGACATGGCCTTGGGTGGGACCGCCGTCCAGATACAGGTCGACTTCGCTGCCGAACGCGTCAACCGCCTCCTGGACGGTCTGCGCGCTTTCGTCGCCGGAACGGTTGGCGCTGGACGCGGCCAGCGGGCCAGTCGCCTTGAGAATCGCGAGGCACAGCGCCGAATTGGGGATGCGGATGCCTTGCGTGCCGGGGCGACCATCGGCGGTGTCGGCCAAAGTCTCCAACGTGCAGTCGGGCCGGGCTACGGCAATCGGCGAGAACGCGCCAGGCAGAAACGCCGCCGACAAACGATTCAGCGGGGACGGCAGGTCGAGACCGAGCTCATCAAGCTGGTCGGTGGATGCGAGCAGTACCTGCAACGCCTTATAGCGCGGGCGACGCTTGAGCCGGTAGATACGGTCGATAGCGGCCTTATTACGCGGATCGCACGCCACTCCATATACCGTATCCGTTGGAATGACGACCAATCCACCATCCCGGATGACACGCGCCGCCTGTGCCAGCGATTCATCCGTGACTTTCAGCGTTGTTCCGCCTTCCACGCTCACGCCACCTCCGTTCGCTTGTGTATTCACAATCTACCATTGCACCATTGCGCCCCGACTTGCATAGTTCATCATCGCTCGTTTGCCGTACTGCCGTTTTCCGATTCGCCCCACACGCACAGACCGTAGATACAATGAGTCCATCCATGCTCTTTCGCGAAATTACAGGAGTGTTCAATGAGCGAAATCAATGCTGAATCCACCACCATGCCTCCCGTCGAACTGCGTATGCCGCGCGCCAGCGAGCGCGAGGAGATGCTCGCCGGCAAACTGTACAATTCGGTAGACCCTGAATTGAATGCCCTGCGCGAGAAGGCCGGCGACCTGTGCGCGCGCTTCAACGCCGCGTCGCGTACCGATCATGCCGCCCGCGCCGCGATTCTCGATGAGCTGCTGCCCGGCCACGGTGCCGGCCTTGACGTGATGGGGCCGATTTTCTTCGACTATGGCTGCAACATCACCATCGGAGAGCGCGTGTTCGCCAACTTCAACTTCACTGTGCTGGATTGTTGCCCGGTGACGATTGGCGACGACGTGCTGTTCGGCCCGAACGTTTCGCTGCTGCCACCGATGCATCCGTTGCGTTGGCAGGATCGTAACGTGAGGCAGGCACCTGATGGTTCCGCATACGACTGCGAGTATGGCAAGCCGATTGTCATCGGCTCGAACTGCTGGTTTGGCGGCAATGTGACGGTAATCGGCGGCGTGACGATCGGCGAGGGTTGCGTGATCGGTGCCGGCTCGGTGGTGACGCGCGATATTCCGCCGCACACCGTGGCCGTGGGTAATCCGGCCCGTCCGATTCGCGAGATTACGGATAAGGATGCTTCCGCGCTACAGTATTACGCGCAGTGATATATGAATGCTCCCGCTGGCGAGCTGTCAGCGGAGCTGACTGAGGGTGGTTGCCGGAAATCTCCGATAACCACCCTCAGCCTCACTTCGTGAGGTAGCTCCCGCCAGCGGGAGCATAGTAATGCGAGACGTCACGCGCCGAGGTACGCCTTGCGCACCTTCTCGTCGTGCAGCAGGTCGGAGGCCTTGCCCTCCATGGTGATCTTGCCGGTCTCGAGCACGTAGGCGCGATCCGCGATGGACAGGGCCATCTTCGCGTTCTGCTCCACGAGCAGCACGGTGATGCCACGCTTGCGCAGCGTGACGATGATGTCGAAGATCTCCTTGACCAGCAGCGGGGACAGACCCATCGACGGCTCATCCATGAGGATGGTCTTCGGATGGCTCATCAGGGCGCGGCCCATGGCCACCATCTGCTGCTCACCGCCGGAAAGCGTGCCGGCCAGCTGGCGGCGACGTTCCTTCAAACGCGGGAAGTAGTCGAACACCATCTCAAGATCCTTACCCAGACTGGACTGGTCTTTGAGACTGAACGCGCCCATCTCCAGGTTCTCCTGCACGCTCATGCGGGTGAACACGTGGCGGCCTTCCGGCACATGGGCCATGCCCAGCGTGACGATCTTGTTCGCATGCGTTTTGAGCAGATCGTGGCCATCATAGGTAATGCTGCCGGATTTGGCAGGCACCAGACCGGTGATGGTGTGCAGGGTGGTGGTCTTGCCGGCGCCGTTGGCTCCGATCAGGGAGACGATCTCGCCGTCGTTCACCTTGAGGCTAATGCCCTTGACCGCGTCGATCGCGCCATAGGAAACGCATAGATCCTTGATTTCCAGCATCAGCGCGCTCCTTCCGTCAGTGTCTTGGCAATGCTTGGCTCCGGTTCCGCCTTGGTGGTGGAATCGCCGTCCGCGTCATCGTTGTTGTCGCTGCCCAAGTAGGCGGAGATGACCTGCGGGTTGTTGGCGATCTCCTCCGGCGTGCCGGATGCGATGGTGCGGCCATAGTCCAGCACCTGGATGCGCTGGCATACGCTCATCACCAGGCTCATGTCATGTTCGATGAGCAGGATGGCGATACCGAAACGGTCGCGGATCGTGTTGATACAGTGCAGCAGATCCTCGGTTTCGGTGGGGTTCATGCCGGCGGCCGGCTCGTCGAGCAGCAGCAGTTTCATGCCGGTGGCCAGGGCGCGTGCGATCTCGAGCTTGCGCTGCTGGCCGTACGGCAGGTTGGCCGCCTGGGTGGTGGCCAGTCCCTCGAGGTTGAAGATGCGCAGCAAGTCGATGGCCTTCTCGTGCATCTCGTTCTCCTGCTTCCAGAAGCCCGGGGTGCGGAAGATGGCGCTGCCCATGTGGTAGGTGAACGACTCATCGAAGGCGACGAGCACGTTCTCCTCGACGGTGAGCTGCTTGAACAGGCGGATGTTCTGGAAGGTTCGGGCGATGCCGGCACGCACGACCTGATAGGTCTTCTTGCCGTTCATCCGGGTTCCGTCCAGCCAGAACTCGCCTTCGGTGGGCTTGTACACGCCGGTCAGCAGGTTGAACACCGTGGTCTTGCCGGCGCCGTTGGGGCCGATCAGGCCAATGAGTTCGCCCTTGTTGATGGTCATGTTGAAGTTGGACACGGCTTTCAGACCACCGAAGGTGATGCCGAGATGTTCGGCTTTGAGGATGGGCTGGGTTGCGTCGCTCATCGTGAGGCCTCCTTCACGGTCTTGTCGTCGGACTGGTCATGCTGCTTGGCGCTGGCCGCGGGTTTCGCGCCCTTGCCGGCGGCGCCGCGGAACAGCATGCGGTTGACCAGACGCGGCAGTGAGAACTCCCAGGATCCGAAGATGCCCTGCGGGCGGAAGATCATGACGAGCACCAGCACCACCGAGTAGGCGAGCATACGGTAGTCGGCGAAGGCGCGCAGCAGCTCGGGCGGATGGTCAGGCCGATGGCGGAGACGATCGAGCCGGTGAGCGAACCCAGTGCCGCCGAACACCACCATGATCACGTAGTTGATGGAGGTTGAGCCAACCGGCCATGGTGGGG